>Ga0351949_1022_pt1 | contig 22946 bp, 19 predicted proteins | sample BONcelT113001G15_FD_206856 | JGI IMG/M metagenome (GOLD analysis project Ga0351949, IMG submission 206856) | Enriched cells from coal bed in the Powder River Basin, Montana, United States - BONCAT cells T11 rep3 HSBNCT.T11.300.1.G15 ... | reverse complement strand
AATGGAACTTTTTAGTTTACCCTCCACTAAATGGGCTATTTCATGCGCTTCATCCACAGATGAGCAGGATTCCAGAATCACATGGAGGTCAACATAGATGTGGGAAGCAGGACCACGTGAACGGATCTTGTGACTGTCTTTAACCTTGGGAACGGAAACAACTATCTTTCTTATGGTTTCCGCATCCAGGGGTGCGCTGTCCAGAAGGACAGTGGAACTACTTTTAATGATTTTGATACCCATCCGGGCTATTAATATTGATATGATAATAGCAATTATAGGATCAACAACACCAAAACCCATCTTAATGGCAATAAATCCCAAAATCACCGCCACTGATACATAAACATCACTTCGAGTATGTTTGGAATCTGCCACCAAAATACTACTCCCCAACCGCATCCCCTGATTCTTTTCATATTGGGAAACAATCAGGTTAATTAAAAGGGTTATCCCCATGACCAGGAAACTCATAAGAGTAATATCCGGAGTTTGTGGATTGTAAAATCTGCCCAGAGCAGACTGCAATATCTCAAAACAGGTTATAAATAATAAAAATGCAATTCCCAGGGATGCAAATGTTTCAAATTTCTCATGACCATAAGGATGAGCCTTATCTGGAGGGCGAGAAGCAAGTGTAATTCCAATAATACCAATAATATTGGATGTACCATCAAAAAGGGAGTGAAACCCGTCTGACACCATGCTCAAAGAATTAGTCATCCATCCGTAGATCATTTTAGCTAAAGCCACTGCAACATTAAGGATTAAAACAATTAAAAGAATCCTTTTAACACTTGAATAATAAGACTGGTTAATCATATTTTTCCCCATGTCCCTGATTAAAGACCTATTTAATTTAAAATCTTATTATACAATCTTAGTTAATTGTTTATTAGTATGTAGTTGTCCCCGGATCTTATTATATCAACTACCCATAAATGAGAGTTTTAATGTAATTAGAGTAATAAAATGGACTGGGCGGGATTTGAACCCACGGCCTCTGCCTTGCGAAGGCAACGCTCTCCCATCTGAGCTACCAGCCCCCTGATAAACACATAGTTTATTATCTACGGCTAATCTAAGATAATTCAAATTATATAATCTTAATAACATACGCAGTTTTAAATACTAATCTTAAATTGAGTTATGTAAAAATAAGAGATTTATGATAAAAATAAATAGTGGATGTTTTAATCCATGACTATTTGCTCAATCTGTTCTTTGGAAAGTTTGAGTATCATGTAATCCCCAATTTCTGCAATATCATCACTGGAGATCAGGACCTGTTTCCGGTTGAAGGTTCCTCCCACGGAAATGATCACGTTGTGAATGAGGCATCCTGCAGGATCAATGACCATGTCCTGGATTTTACCGATTTCCATACCCTCTTTGGCAAGAACCACTTTACCCTCCACATTTTTGAAGCGTGTTTCTTTAGGAGCAAGATCATCAAGCTTTTCCACTTTGATCTTATTTTCCAGTGCTTCTCCATCAAATTTTAACTGAACATAATCACCTATAGCTGCTATATCCTCCTCTTTCACAGCAAAATACTTTTTACTCAAAGTAGACCCAGTGGCTATGAATATTTGTTCAACCAAACATTCTTTTATTGTAACAGCCAGGTCTTCTACTTTCCCCACTTCCCGGGCCTCAATATCTATAACCTTCATTCCAATAAAGTCGCTAACTTTCATTTCAAACACCCACAATACATAAATATCTTTAATATTTTTATCTCCTTAATGATATAATAAATTATGGGCATTATTACCATATAACCGTTTTTCGTTGTTTTATAAGGATTAAGGGAACTTCTAACTATAAAAGAGAATAGAAATTTTAAGGTATTGGATAACAGGATATAATCCAGATATAATTATCCGGGATGATTTGTCAATACACCACACATAAAAATAAGTGTAATTCTCACCATAATTTATTATAGAAATCTTTCATGTTTCACAAATGAGCCTCTTAGGGGTTATTAGAAATGATCGGGAAAGACAAACTGGTAGAACGAATAGAAGAAACAGAGCTGGAAAAGGCGCAGATCGAAAAGGATGTGTGGGAGAAACACATCTATTTAGAAAATGATAACGTTCTCATTGTTGGTTATGAGGAAGAAGAGTCATTTGATGAACAAAACCCCGGGGAAGAAATAGTTAAAAATTACTACTGGTATTGGGAGCTCAGGGATTCTGGAAACTGGGAAGTTCTATTCGATAATCATGATAAAGAGTTCAATTTTTGCGAATCAGTTGTCGGAGAGTATACTGATCAGGATCGTGTGGAAGACATGGTGGGGGATATTGAAGAGGAAGATGTGTGCACCTGGAGTGAACAGGATTGGATCGAAGATATTTCTGAAGATATAGCCGATGAGACAGTGGAATGGTTAGAAAACATTAAAAAATGAGTTCAAACATTACCCCATATCTTAACTATCCCTAAACAATTAATTAACCCCTCAAATAACTATTAACCCACTTAAAGAACTATTAACCCACTTAAAGAACTATTAACCCACTTAAATACTTAATTGTCTTAGTTTAGTGAATTACTTGGAAATGATGGAATCATACCATACGATACTTACCAAGAATACTCAAAAAAAGAAAAAAAGAAAAATTAATTTTTTTAATCCTCAACTGAATCTTCAACTGGTCTATTTTTAACAGATTCTGTCTTTATCAGGGATCCTAAAACTCCTCCAACTGCTGCCACTACTATTTGAAGCACTATATTCATGACAGTGTAGAGTAGTATGCTGCTTATATAATCCCCGTATCCTAAGTAGTAATAATAGATTATTAAAAAGACATTGACGATCAATCCACCAATTAATCCTAAAATAGCTCCATTAATGGCTCCATTTTTTTCACTTTCATTAATTATGAATCCAACTATTAATCCTGCCAGTAAAAATGAAGGTAACAGTATACTTATACCTGAAATCAAATCTGAAATCACATAAAGTGTTACCACCAATATAATTCCAATTGAAATTGGTCTCCATCTCACGATCTCTTTAATCACACTATCCTCTCCTGATTTAAAATATTTTTTTACAAAATTTTTATAAATCCTCAAAAAAAAGTGGATAGGATTTGTTTGATTTTCAAATCCCTAAACACATTTTCGAGGTGATATTACGTAACCATACATCTATATTTAGATAATCCAAATTTAAATGATATAATGAAATTTAAACTTTATTTCAATGTATGGAGGAGATATGAAGGGATTAAACCCTTCATGGCGAATTTTAAGGTAAAATTACGTCCATTAAATCATAACACCCCTAACTCATCTTTTAATGTATTTTTGGAATTTAGAATTTTTTCCAATAGCCCGTTCCACAGCAATTGTTTTATGAGGATTGTTTAAATATTTATTCCAAAATTTGTACCAATTTCCCCCAAATTGCCCCCAAATCAGAGTTAATAGTAAAAACAAATATACGAAAAATGAAACAACTGCCCAGCAATAAAATTCATTCTTTTTTATTTTTTTCACGTCTTTTCATGATTATGAAGTAAATGACAACTACTATGATTATTCCAGTGACAATGTTGCCCATATAGGATATTTTATCTTCCAGAACCAAGTAAATATTTCCAGAGAACCAGGCCAGCAAGCCCCAGCCAAATATCTGCACTGCAGAGCCCAGAAATGTGGTAAAAATATATTTTTTAAGATCATACCTGATTAGCCCACAGAAAAGGTTGATGGCTATGCTGGGGATTACTGGAAAACAACGGGCCAGGAACATGAATATATCATCATAACGACTTTTTTTGAATTTTTTTTCCACATTCTCCACATCTTTAACTGAAACTCCCAGATATTTGCTGGTTCGTTCTATGAATGGTGTTCCCAGTTTATAGGCCAAAGTATAATAAACGAAGGACCCTAAAGTAATCCCTAAAGAAGCAGGAATCACAATTTTCACAATTAAAGTCCCCAGTGCAGCTAGTGAAAAGCTGGTTCCCTTCAGGATGATGAAAGTGGAGCTTAAAACTATTAAGCTGGCGGGAATCGGTACAATTATTTGTTCCAGGATGCAGCCTAAAAAAACTGCCCATGATACATTAATCATGATAAACGATTCAACACTGCTAATTATCTCAGAAAACATGATATCTGATATTCCTTGATTTTAAATTCATTCTAGATTATCCATTTCAATAATCCATTCAATTTTTCATTAATTAATTTTTGGTTTATTATTAAACCTTATTCTTTCCTAATCGTTATTCCCTTTATGGTAAAGGATAAGTATACCCGCAAACATTAAAATACCAAATAACAGTTGAGTGGCCTTTAAAGGTTCTCCGAGAATAATAAATGCAGTTACTGCTCCAAACAGGGAACTGGTGGAGAAAATAGATCCGGTGCGGGTGGATCCTATTTCACGGATGGCAATGTAGATTAAAACTATTGCAAAACTCATGCAGCCCCATCCAATTAAAAGTAGTAATGGGATCATGTTTAACGGGAGTGTGAAATTTAATCCAAGGAAAATGCTTATTATAAATAATATTGAGCCCCCAATTCCACATTTTAGACTAGTTAAAAAGAATATATCCCTCTTATTGCTTAGAAACTTGGTTAGGGTTGTATCCATAGCCCAGAAGAAAGATGCTAAAACTACCAGGATGCTCCCCACTAAATTCTGGTCAAATGATATGTTCTGCAAGTTGTTGGTGCTCAAAAATATAGCCCCTACCAGCAGAAAAGCGAATCCAATTATATCTTTGGTTTTAACACGCTCTTTCAAGAAAAATATGCCCAGAATAATAATGAACAGTATTTCAACATTTGTTAAAAGAGCAGCGTTAACTGCAGTTATCTGGTTTAAACCACTCAAATATAGTGCAGGAGCAATAACAGCACCAAATAATGCTGTTAAGAATAGGGTCAGGTAATTCTTTCGTGAAATATGGATTTCTACCTTGCTTTCGCGGTGGATGATTTCCAGTATACGGCAGTGTAAGGGTGAAATTCTTATTAAAAATAGAAGCGCACTCGCCAGGAGGTAAACCATTGCTGCCAGGGCCAGAGGATGTAAATAGCCCAGTAAGATTTTATCTAAGGAGAACCAAACCCCAAAGAGCAATGCTACCATTATCGCACTCAAATATCCCCAGAAACGATTCACATTCACACCTATTAGAGTTAATTAAAGACAGTTAGTTAGATATTTAGACTAATTGGAGTATTATAAGTTCTATCCTTATTCTGATTATTATAAATGATTTTATAAAGATTTATCATACCAAAAATTACATGTAACTGGTGAAGATCATAATTAAAAATAGGATAGTTGATTAATAGGGAGCAGTGGGGTTTTAATCATGAAAATTGCTTATTTACTGGTATTTGATGGTTTATCTGACTGGGAACCTGGTCTGGCAGTGGCTGAAATAAACAAATCCAATAATTATCAGGTTAAAACTGTTGGTTTCAAGCAGGAGATAATGATCACCATGGGCGGGGTTTCCATAGTACCGGATTGCACCCTCAATGAGATTAACTACAATGATGCGGTAATTTTGATACTTCCTGGGGGCGAAATGTGGGAGAATAACCTGGTGATGGATCTCATCCCGGTGGTGGAAAAATTCATTGATTTGAGTATACCGGTTGCTGCTATATGTGGACCAACTGTCTTTTTATCTCGTCATGGATTTGTGGAAAATGTTGAACACACCAGTAATGGCAGAGGATACTTAAAGAGTTTAATAGGTGAATACAAGGGCAGTAACTTGTACGTTAATCAACCTTCTGTTTCAGATAAAGGCATAATAACTGCCAATGGCATAGCTTCTGTGGAATTTGCAAGGGATATATTGGATGAATTGAACATATATGATGAAAAGACCCTGAAAAGCTGGTATGATTTTTTCAAAACCCCCTGGTTGGATGATTAAGATTCAGGGTTTTCATCTGTTTCTTTATTATCATCCAATCCCCATTTCTTTCTGAATTTTAATTTCTGCTCTGCAGTCATCCAGTGACTCCCATCGCAGTAGGGTTTGTTCTCAGATTTACCACAACGGCAGAGTGTAACCCGGTTACGGGCCTCATATAAAGTGCCGTCAGCGGACTCCAGAGGTATCTCTCCCCTCACCCATATTGGTCCCTGGCATTTCTTCTGTTCATCATGTACCAGAACAATAGAAGGTTTAAATTCTTTTTCAAATGGTTTTCCTGTATTTTTATCCCATAATACCAGTCTGCCTGAGGGGCATATCATGGCTTCTTCAATGGCTGTCTGTCTAGCTTCAGGATCATCTGATTTCCCAATTAAATTCCTGATCCCTCCTGATCTGAGGCAGAAGCGAGAGTGGTCGCAAAATTCATGGGCATCGGTTAACCTGAGCTCAGGGCCTTCAAATATCTCAGCCTTTTTAATATAAGGCTTTCTGCTGGCAGTTTCAGTACCGTCGAAATTCTTTTGAGTATGTGTGCCATCACAGTATGGTTTATCCTTTGATTCTCCACATCGGCAGAGAGTGTAGGTATTTTGTGGTGGAAATTCTTTTTCATCAACTAAGTCTTTAGTGTGACCCGCTTCATCAGTTATTATTGTTTCTTCGTAGAGAGGAACACCACCTGAAACAATGTATGGGCCATTTTTAACGATTTTGATCTTCATTTTATTTTTTAACTGATTATTTTCAACCATTAAAAACCCTTCTAAATTAGTGAATTTCTCATATCTTATTTAAACATGATAGCATAATTAATTAATGTCATTAAGGGGCATGAAGCTGAGATGTTAATTGTTGAACACATCACGTAACTATTTAACATCACCCATTAATCATCATAAAAGCAGTTGGGGGTTTAGACCTGGTTATAACGATATATACACTAATTCCAATTATACTCATTTTAATTATGATAATTACATTTTCTATGCTTTGGCCCCTGGCCATAGGCGCAGCTTACTCTCCATCATCCATGAAAGTGGTTCGGAAGATGCTTGACATGGCAGGGGTAGATGCTGATGATGTGGTCTATGATCTGGGATCAGGTGATGGTCGGATAGTGATTGAAGCTGCCCGTAGATATCATGCATGGGGCGTGGGAGTGGAAGCTGATCCTTTACGAGTAATCTGGTCCCGACTTAAGATCATCAGATTAGGACTACAGCAGCAGGTGAAAATTATTTGGGGAAACTTATTCCACCAGAACATTGGCCCTGCCACGGTAGTTGTTCTCTTCCTCTGGGGAAGAACCAATGCAAAATTAAAGGACAAACTTCAAGAAGAACTTAAACCCGGAACCCGGGTTGTATCTTATGTATGGAAGTTTAAAGGATGGATTCCTGTTGAGGTAGATGAAAAAGAGCAGATCTATCTTTATATTATTGAGTAAATCTTCATATCATTGAGTAAAATTTTGCAAATCCATAAGACACATAGCCAAAAGCACTAAACAAACTCAAAGAACTGGCGGAGAAATAAAAAAAACACCGCTAATTGGATATAAATGGAACATTTACCATAATGTTGCTAAAAATGGCGAACCCACTGCAAAGGCCACAAATGTAATGGCCATGCCTAACTTAATTCTTTTAGATACTTTTTTGGCATTTTCAACTGATTGATCCTTTAATATTGATGTTGCACAGTACAAAAAGATTATAATGGCCAAAAAAAGTACGGGTAGATAAAAGACACTGAAAATACCCATAAAATATAATAATGGACTACCTATACTGGCTAATATCATGAAAGCTGCTGCCAGAATGGATGACGTTCGCATACCCCTGAGTATGGGGAGTGTAGCAGCCCCTTCTATTTTATCCCCTTCCACATCTTCCATGTCCTTGACGATCTCACGGGCCATGGTCATGAGGAAGGCGAAAAAGCCCAGATAAATGGAGACCACTATTTGACCAACTGCTATGCCCCCAAAGACAAAACATAACCCGGTTAAAAATGAAATACTCATGTTACCCACTAAACATTTGGTTTTAAGATCACGAGCATAAAAAATCATTAGAACAGAACTTAAAAACGCGATCATTCCAAGTAACAGGTTGATTGAGAATGCTATGATTATTCCCATGACGAATAATAAAATTGAATAGATTAATGCTGTTTTAAGGGAAATTCTCCCCGAAGGAATGGGTCGTTCTGGTTTGTTTATGGCATCAATTTTATGATCAAAGTAATCATTTATACTGTTGCCTGCCCCGGTAACAATGAAAACCACTACCCCTGCCATTAAAGCTTCCAATGTGAATTTACCACTGATAACTGCCATTAAAAAAATGGCAATGACTGCCATGATTGCATTTCCAGGTCTTAATATTTCCAGATAGGGGTTCATGATAACACTCAATCCATTATCAAATAAATCGTGCATTCAAAGGAAATTTATTCTATTCAACGGAATTTGAATAACATTATATTAAAAAGATCCAGTTAAAATTATATCAGTAGCGTGAATATTTAATTCAGTTATTTACCGACAACTCTTAAACACCATAATAATTAGTACAACTTAAACTGTAATATTAACTATTATCCATCAATAATTCAATTATTAACTTTCATCATCAGGTTTTGTGGAGGTTCTGGCCATTTTTCTTAACTCTTCCCTACATTTTCCTAGTTCTCTCCTGATCATCATCAGTTTCAGCCACAAATAAATAGCCAACCCCAAGAAAATGAAAACCATGATCAGTAAAAATCCGGTGATTATACCGGCAGCCATCGCTTGCCATAGGAGGGTGAAACCGTAAACCAGGTAAAACACTGCACCTATCACCCCAATGATAAGTGCCAATATTACAACTATTTTCAAGGTTTTTAAAAGCCGTTCTGTTTCCATATTTTCCCCTGGAATTAGTTATTATGGATTTAATTATAATTTATTATACAATTTGATAATACCCATACTATACATAAAATACTGTATTTATAACCAGTTATATTTGAACACATCCAGTATTTAAATCACCACATTAACCGAGGACCATATGCCCCCAAAAAACATACCTGAACTTTTAGCCCCTGCAGGCTCTTTTGAATCCTTAAAAGCAGGCGTTAATGCCGGAGCTGATGCGGTTTACCTTTCAGGTAAGCGTTTCGGTGCCCGGCAATTTGCCAGAAATTTCAGCCTGAAGGAAATGGAACAGGCCATAGAATACGCTCATTTACGCGGTGTTAACGTTTATGTGACTGTAAACACCCTGGTGAAGGAATCTGAACTCCCCCGGGTGGGTGAAAATCTAGTTCAACTGTACAGTTTGGGGGTAGATGCAGTTATTGTGCAGGATCTGGGTGTGGCCCGGCTGGCAAGGCAACTGATACCAGACCTGGACCTGCACTGCTCTACCCAGATGACCATCCATAACCCCCAGGGTGTGAACTGGGCCGCGGAAAATGGTTTTAAAAGGGTGGTTCTTGCCAGGGAGATGTCCCTGGAAGATATTGGGAAAACTGCCAACCAACTCTCAAAGAAAATAGAACTGGAAGTGTTCGCCCATGGAGCAATCTGCTACTCTTATTCGGGCCAATGCCTCCTTTCATCTTTCATAGGTGGTAGGAGTGGTAACCGTGGTATGTGCGCCCAGCCATGCCGTAAACAATACCAATTAATCCTGGCAGAAACAGATAAATACGGGAAATATAAAGAAGGGGAAGAAATTCCCTTAAAAGACCATTATCTTCTTTCAACCAGGGATCTTGCAATTTATTCCCATTTGGACCGAATATCAAAGGCACCTATTGATTCTATAAAAATAGAGGGTAGGATGAAACCTCCAGAGTACGTGGCAAATGTAGTTAAGGTATACCGAGACGCTCTGGATTCTATAGAGAAAGGAAGATGGAAAGTACAGGATATGGAACTTTCAAAGCTTAAAATGTCATTTAACCGGGGTTTGACCAGAGGCTGGCTGATGGGAGCGTCTTACGAGTCCATGATGGGTAGAAGTAATCCTGGTAATAGGGGTTTATACCTGGGAAAGGTGGCAGGCTATAATAAAACCAGTGGTGAAACCAGTATAAAGACCAAAACCAGGGTTAAACCTGAAAAAGGAGATGGAATTCTTTTTAAACAACCCCAAAATTGGGAAAAATCCCATAATTTATGGGGAACCATTATTGAACATTCCCCGAAAGTTAAAAAAGATAATATATTGTTAAAACTCAGAAAAAGGGTTGAAATAGGAAGTAATGTTTATATAACTCGCAGGAAATCCCTGGTTGATGCAACAGATGAAATGGTAAGTAATCCCCAGTTACCCCGCAGGATTCCTCTGAATCTTCAAATACATTGGAATGCAGAAATGGTTCCTCTGGTCAGAGTTAATGCATCACCAGCATGGCGAGGGAATATTGAAACTGAGTTTGAAGCTGATTTTGCAATGGAAAAGGCAATAAAACGACCTTTATCCCCTGAAACCATTATAAAACAGTTGCAAAGAACAGGTGGCACTCCCTTCATTATCCAAAACATATCCATGAATTACCCTGGAGATTTATTCACTCCCATTGGTAATTTGAATCACCTGCGGAGACAGATTCTTGAAGAAATTAAGGATAAAATATTAGAGGCTTACAAGCCCTCATCAGAAGAAATTAAAACAGCCAGGAATCAACTTGTTCAATTAAAAAAAGACATGAATTTAGAAGAACCCCATTTAGAAGAATCAAATTTAGAAGAACCTCATCTAGAAGAATTTCCTTTAGAAGAATCAAATTCTGAAGAACTAACCTTGAATAAATACCATTTGAATGATGTTTCTGCTGTAGATTCTGATTTAACCCGATTTGATTCAACCAGAGTGAAAACACATTCTCAACCAATTAAATTAGCCATCTATGTGGATTGTATCTCTTCATTGGAAGCTGCGCTTCAGGCAGGTTGCAAGAGAATTTATTTCCAGCCAAAAATTGAAATGGATCGTGGCAATAAATTTCAGGAGATTTTTTCCTGTTTAAAGCATGGTCATGATTATGATGCTTACTTTAAAAGGATGGGTTTGTCCCTCTTAGAAGCAGCAAATCTCTGCCAGGAATATGAATCAGATTTAATATGGAAATGGCCAGAAATCACCAATAAAAAGTTTATTGATGGTGCAACTAATCTTCTAAATATTTTACCTGAAAAAACCATCCCAGGGGTGATGATTGGTGGTATGGGAGCCCTATGGGCTTTGAAAGATATTCGGGATTCAGTTAGTTTGCATGGTTCGGGTGGTCTAAACGTATGGAACCATATGACCATAGATGAACTGTGCTCAAAAGATGAACCATTAAAGAGTATTACTCTATCTCCTGAAATATCCAGAGAGGAGTTGAGAAAGGTGGTTTCACACATCCAAAATAGTGACATTGTTGGTCAACTGGAATTTTTAGTTCAGGGGAATTTAGAGGCTTTGGTGAGTGAAGACTGTCTTCCCTGCGTGATCAAAGATGAAAAGATTATAAAAAAACTTAAAAATTCGCCTTATACTTTTTTAGGAATAAAAGATTTTAAAAACAGGATCTTTCCGGTTGAAATTGATGCAGAGTGCAGGACCCATGTTTCAAATTCTGTGGAATTATGTCTCCTTGATCACATCCCATATCTTCAGGATATGGGCTTTAACAGTCTGGTTATTGATTCCCGGAGTAAACCCTCAGATTATGCGCATACCATGATGTCACTCTACCAAAAAGCACTGAAATTAACTACAACTGGTGAGCCTCAGTTGGAAAAGAGATTACATTCCCTTAAAAAACAGGTTAAAAAGATATCCAATGGTGGGATTACCACTGGAAATTTCCTGCGGGGTGTGCATGATGATAATTAACCATTTGAAATAACATCAGCCAGAAAATATCTAATTAATAAAATAAAGAAATATGAAACGGATTTTATAGGGGTAAATTCAACCATTCAAATACTCCCATCATCTTCAAAGCAATGTAAATTAAAAGAGCGGCGAATATATATTTCAACTCTTTATCAGGGAGCCTGTGGGCGGCTTTAACTCCAATTCTGGCCATTGGAATGCTGGTACCTGCTAACGCTGCAAACTGTAATAGATTAACATATCCCAGGGAGTAGGAGGGTAAACCAGTGGCGTTCATGCCGGTGAAGATGTAGGTTAGAATTCCACCTATGGATGCGAATACAATGAAGGCAGTTGAGGTTCCGATGGCCTTGTGAATTGGGAATCTCAGGAGAAGGTTTAGTATGGGTACCATGACCACTCCCCCACCAATGCCCAGGAGTCCGGAGGAAAACCCTCCCAGAAACCCCCAGAAAAGGTATGATTCCTTGGAGTTTGATGGGTTTTTTTTTATTTTGGGGTATCTTGATCCCAACATCCACAAGGCACTGAATAATGCCAGTAACCCAAATATAAAACTTAATATGGCAGCGGGAGTGTTACTGGATATTCCGGCACCAAATACACCTCCCATTAACCCGGCTAGTCCCAGGAGGATTGCAGGGACAACCATAACTGCCCCGCGACGCCAGTGCCCAAGTGCTCCGCTTAGGGCAGTAGGTAGGATTACAGTCAGGCTGGTGGCAAAGGATACTCTAAGGGCAGTGTCTGGATCAGCACCCATGACCGTGAGAAGGAAGAATTGAACCGGCACCATAATAAAACCTCCACCAATTCCCAGGAGACCAGAAGCGAATCCTACAAATGCGCCGGTGGAGAGAAGAATCAATAGGTATATCACTAATTCCATTAGAAACCATTCCTTAACTTAAAAAACATTTAACAGTATTTTTATAGTGCATATTATCTTTTTTGCTCCTTTAAAATTTTATCTTTTATGGAAAGTATTATCAATAATAATATAAATAATACAAATGTGTTGGATAACGTTCATGGCGGTTTTTACCAGAGACACCACCTATCAATCCAATTACTCGTCTCCAGGAAGGGTTATAAACTATTTAAACAATCTTTATATTGTGAAGAGCATAGTAAAAAGTTAGTCAAGTACAAATATCATGTTAATTAAAAGGTTCATTGTGAGTAAGTGTAAAAAAATACGGTGATATATTGGATTTACGTGATATCAAAGGCATAGGTGATAAATTAGCCTCCCGGATCATTAACCATTTTGGTAGCCAGAATGAATTTCTCCGGGCTGCAGGTAACTATGATGTGTATCGGCTGGCAAGCATGGAAGGAGTTAGCCAGCGCCGTGCAGTTGAGATCATCAATGCTGTTCTGGGCAATCCCACTGAAAGTTTTTTGAAAACTGAACGGGCCGTACAAATCTATGAAGAAATAATTCAATGTATAATACAGTATGCCAACACAGAATATGCCAAAAACAGGGTTCTACTCCTGAGTCCTGGTAAAAACCAGGATACAATTCAAGAAAATCTTAACAGAGTTATGGAAGCTAAAGAAAAAGTAGCCCATCTTCCTAAGGATGATCTTAGAGCTCTTTTTAAAAATGTGAACTTCAGCAGGACTTCCAAACCAAAATATGATACATCAAGAGCCATATTAGTCGAGTCAAGAGATGATTACACCAGTTTAATGGACCGTGGGCTTAATCAGCGCGCTCAGATACTCAACATTCAGGAAGTGGCAAGTCTGGATGAATTCGAACTGGTGGTGTACGTTTACAGAGATGGTGTTCTGGAACTGGATGATGCACCTAACCTGGCCATGGTAAACTATGATGCTGAAGATCTAGAAATCATTCCTGAAACAGTTTTATCATATTATCATGAAAATCAAACTCTTCTGGAAAATATTCTAAAGATCAGGGAAATACTGGGATACCCCTCTGTTTTAAGAGATGTTTTAAAGATAATGGATTCTATTGAAACATCCCAGGTTGATGAAACGTTATTTAACAGTGCTGTGAACCAGGCCAAAGACAAGGCAGATAAAAAATTGGAAGAAGCTATAAAGAAGGTTGATCTGTCGGGTCAAGAAGTTCTGGATATTCTAAATAAGGGCATGTCACCCAAAATCCAGGAAATCTTTGACGAAATCCTTAAAGACGCAGTTAAAGAAATTAAAGATTATACGGGGGTAAGTTTTGATCCTTTTATCCAGAAATATCCCCTGGAAATAGATGAACAGGAATTGGAAAGAGTAAAAAGACAGGAAATAGGGAAAAAAGAGGTTAAAGCCTTTGAGGAAAGGGTTAATGTCGCAGCCCAGCTCCAATTGCTCAAAAGTGATGTTGAGGCCGAAATCCAGGAAGTACTGGAATTCGATTACCAGTTCACCCTGGGTTGTTTCGCCTACTACTACGATCTACATCCACCAATGATTAGTGATGGATTCCGTTTCAAGGAAGGATTACACTTGAATTTAGCCCTGGAAGACCCATCCCGCGTGCAGAGGATCAATTACTCCCTAGAATCCCCGGATAATGTGGTTCTCCTCACCGGGGCCAACAGTGGAGGTAAGACCACCCTCCTGGAGACTCTGGCTCAGATAAGTATCATGAGCCAGATGGGACTGCCAGTTTGTGCCAGGGAAGCCCGGGTGAAACTGGTTGATGAACTTTACTTCTTCAGTAAAAAGCGCTCACTTGATGCTGGGGCTTTTGAATCATTCCTGAGCACCTTCATGCCAATTGTAGTGCGAGAAGAGGATAAATTAATTCTCCTGGACGAGCTGGAAGCCATAACTGAACTAGAAGCTGCTGTGAAAATAATTTCAAGTTTCATAAGCTTCATACAGGATTCAAAATCCTTTGCAATTATTGTAACCCACATGGCCCGGGAGATACTTAAAAACACCGATGTCAGGGTGGATGGTATTGAAGCCCAGGGATTGGATGATGAGTATAACCTCATTGTGGATCGTACCCCCAGGATGAACTACTTTGCCCGGAGCACACCTGAACTAATCTTGAGAATGGTCTACCAGAGATCCGATGGAAAGTTGAAGGAGATCTATGGGAAGATGCTGGAAAGGTTTTAGTTTTAAATTATAATTTTATATAATTTTAAATTTCTAGAAATTCGTGGATTTAATTCCAATGGATGCAACAATACCCTAAAAATAACAATGAATATCAGGAGCACTTTGTATTTGAGGAATTTGAGATTGAAAAGGGATTTAAGATAAAAAAAATAGATTTTATAAAATTCAGATATAAACACCTGATCCCACCAGATATGTTCGATTCTGGTATTGTGCCCTTTTTATGTATGTTATCTTTAGTGAAGGTGTTTTCTCCCCGGGTTTGGGCCACATGTAATTTACCCAACCGCTTCCATTCTCTGCAGTTTGAATAAACAGTTTGCCAATGGGTTTTCCCTGGGAGTCTACCAGATCGGTCATGTTCTTACCCTCACCACTTGGATCTGGAGGGTAAACTACACGGATACCATCCAATCTCCACACAAAGACATAACTATCATTATGGACCCATGAGGAACTACGAAGCTCTGGAAATGCTGTTTCACCCCCTTCTTCTATAAGCTGAGCTGCCTGATCCACCAACGAAACTAATTCAGTTTTTTGCCTGTTTTCAGACTGTTGCTGGTAAAAAATCCCACTTGCAGCCACTAATAACATTACAATAACCATAACCAGTAGCGTTTTATTCATCTGACTTAACCCACCTCTAAGCCCAATACTTGAGAATCTTATTTCAGTTATATTCAATTATTATTTTTGTAATTAAGAATCTAATATACCTATTATATTCAAAGATTTAATCAAATACCAATTCAGTGAATACTAATTCAATAAAATTATGATCGAAACAATAAAATCCCTTAAAACCCCCATAATCCGTTAAAAATAAGGTATTCCACCACCATCCGGTAATTAAATTAACCATAAGTAATAAAGATCTATTATAATCTTAAGATTAGTATCCTTAAGATGAGCAATACTAAACTTAATAGTATTAAGAATTGGGTAATACTAAACTTTTAATAGTATTCTTAAGATTGGATGTATTCTTGAATTTAACCAGAGCCTTATATTTTATTTATTTGTTGGATGTTTGGTAAAAATGAATTCCATTCTGGATATCGAAAAAAGAATTGAATCCCTGCAGGAAACTGATAAAACATCCTATAATCTCCTGAAACAAATTTACAGATTTGATTTTGGCATGGGAGAGCAAGTGATTCCAGATTCTTTCAAAACAAAAGTTCTTAATTATTTTGGCCACCGTGATGATACTGGAAAAGTTATTGACTCTGCAGAAGAAGTTTTAGACCGAATTCAAGAGCAGAAGATAATTAAAATCAATAATAAATGGACTGGTGAAGGCACACTTTTTAATTCTATTAGGGCCGAAAGGCCAGGAATTCGTGAAAAGGATAAATATAAAGAAAAAAAACATATCTTCAAGTTAATTGAAGAATCAGGAAAAGAATGTGATTTCTGTCATCCAGAGAAATACACCCCAGAGGATGTTTTTGGACGAATACGTGGAAAGAATTCCATTACAGCTGCTAACCTAGCTAAATATGATGTTTGGAGCAGTTTAGTTATATTCAAGAACCACAACCCTCTTAAATTCAGCTTAGAAGAATTTTCTGATTACTTGGAAACTGGTTTTACCTGGTTTCAATCGGTTAATATGCATAGCCCTCAATTTAGATTTCCATTTTTTATCTGGAACTGTCTACCACGGGCCGGAGCTTCCCAGATACACGGGCACTGCCAGATCCTGATGAGCAAAGAACCATACGCCAAGGTGGAAATACTTCAAAAAGCCAGCCAAGAATATGGTATAGAAACTGGTGATGATTATTTCCAGGACCTTTATGCAGTGCACCGCTTGCTGGGACTTTCTGGAAGCCAGGGAGATGTTCGTTTTTTTGCCAGTATAACTCCGGTTAAAGAAAAAGAAGTGGTTATAATCTCATCTAAAAATCCCTCAACGGACACTGATGCCAAAAAAACAATTTTTAGGATCTTAAGGTGCTTTATTGACCTTATGGGAGTTTATAGTTTTAATTTATCCATATCATGCCCACCAATAGATGATGGAACCCCATATCCTTATTTAATCCGTATAGTGGATCGGGGAAGTCTCATGAAGTCAACTGCAGATATTGGGGGCATGGAACTCTATGGAAGTTCAGTGGTGGCAGATGACCCGTACAAAATCATTGCAATGTTAAAAAGCGTTTTCCAAGATACATAAACCATAGAATGAGTAGGACGTTCATGGGAGAATTCCAAATTTTTAAAGGAATAATGAATTAAACCCAAAAAAATGATTGATTCTGAATATTATATTATTTGAAATTCGGAATAAATTGATTATAGAATAATTGATTATTAAAATATTTAATCAACATAACCGTTGGAGTGAATTTGATTGTCAAAATATCTTTTCGATAATTTGGATTATCTAAAAAGTTTCAAAAATGACAGTTCCACTGCTATAGTTACAGATATTGACGGAACCATAAGTGAAATAGCCCCCACACCAGATGAAGCAGTGGTTACTGAATCCATGCAAAATGCACTGGTTAAACTAAATGATAAATTCCAGTTAGTGGCGGTGATTAGTGGTAGATCTGTATTAAACGCCAGGGCAATGGTGGGGGTGGAGGGCCTGCTTTATGTGGGTAACCATGGGATGGAATTTTTAAAAAATGGCCACCTTTCCATGGACCCCCTGGTAGAAAAATACTTACCTCAAATCCAAAAAAGCGGGCAAAAACTCAAAAAAGGAGACCTATCTCATATAAATGGTTTAATGTTTGAGGATAAGGGGATCTGTTATTCCATTCACTACCGTCTTTCCAATTCCCCTGAAAATGTTCGGGAAAAAATATTAAACACCATCCATAAGGATCCGGAATGTAAAAACCTAAAAATATCTGAGGGACGTCGTTTAGTGGAGCTTAAACCCCCAGTAAATTGTGATAAGGGCACTATTTTAAACGGTATTGTTGATGAATATAATTTAAAAAAAATTATTTATTTAGGCGATGATATCACTGATACTGACGCTTTTAATAGATTAAAATTACTTGAAAAAGAGGGAAAAATTGAGGGTGCAGGTATTTTTGTACGTTCCAGTGAGATACCATCTTATGTTAAAAAACATTCATCTTTTTTTGTTAATGATGTGGATGAAGTTCTTAAATTCTTTCAATGGCTTTTAAACTAATTAAACCATTATGATAAGTCAAAAAATAAATTAAGACACGTATAATAGTTTGAATCGAAAATTGTATTTAGGTCGCATGAGAGATTAATAGTCATGATAAAAACCGTATTAATGGCAGGGGGTAAAGGAAGTAGAATCCGTCCTCTTACATTATCTCGGCCAAAACCTTTGATTCCAGTTGCCAATCGCCCTATGATAGAATATGTAGTAGAAAAAATAAAAAAATCAGACTCCAGTGAATTAGTTGTTACCTTAAGCTACTTAAAAAACCAGATTAAAGCTTTACTCCAAAAGGACTATCCCGATATGAATATTACATATTCTGTAGAAAAAAAGGCACTGGGAACTGCAGGCGGGGTTAAACATGCCAGCAAATATATTGATGATACTTTTTTTGTTTTAAGTGGTGATGTGCTGGTTGATGTGGATTTGAATAAACTTTTAGATTTTCATAATGAAAAAAATGCCCTTGCCACCATGGTGCTGACTCAGGTCCAGGATCCCAGCCATTTTGGGATAGCTACACTTGATAATGAAAATCAGATTATAAAATTTTTAGAAAAACCCTCTTCTCAGGAAGTTTTTAGTAACCTAGCCAACACTGGTACCTATATTTTAGAACCAGAAATATTCGACTACATAGATGGCAGGAAATGCGAAATGGACTTTTCCAAAGATATTTTCCCCCAATTAATTGAGGAAAAGGCAGGGATATACGGATTTATGTTCGATGGTTATTGGAACGATGTGGGGAGACCTAAAACATATATGCAAGCAAATTATGATGTCCTTAACAAAAAGATAACCCCAGAACCCCCTGGAAAAAAACTAAAAGAGGGTGTTGGAAAATTAGGGGACATATGGGTTGGGAAAGATGTTGAAATTGATGAAAAGGTCAGGATAATCGGACCTGTGGCCATAGGTGATGGTTCGGTTATTGAACGAGGATGTACACTGGGGAAAAATACGGTTATCGGTGAAAATACGTATTTAGAAAAAAATTCAACAATTAAAGGTTCTGTTATTTTTCCTGACAGCACAATAAAAGACAGCTCATGCTTAAAAGATTGTATTGTAGACTCAGGATGTTGTGTTGAAAAGGGAAGTTTTATTGAAAAAGGTGCAATACTCGGAAGTTCTGTGCAATTAGGCCCTTTTAGTAGAGTAAGATCTAAAAGATCTATATACAACAGCGTAGTAATTTTGCCCGACTCTATTGTAGACTCTGATTATCCCATTGTAACTTAAATTTATCTTTTAAATAAATATGAGGGGTTGAAATGTCTAAATACATCCAAAACATTAGAGGATTAGTAAACGTTGAGATTACCAATAAGTTTGCATCACATTTAGGAACCATAATAGGTAATCACGTTGGTCTCGGAAAGAGTGTTGTGGTTGGCAGAGACTTAAATGTTCCCTCACAAATGATCAAAAGATCATTAACCACGGGTTTGATGTCATCTGGTGTGAATGTTATTGATTTTGGGATTGCCCCCATACCGGTTATACATTATGGGATGGACCTTTATGAAGCCAATGTCATGATTACAATAAGCAAATCCCATCTGAGACCCGAAGATATCGATATTAAAATATTAAGTGAACATGAAATTCCTTTAGAACAAAGACATGCTGAAAAAGTGCCCTGGAATCAGATAGGCCAATTAAAATATGTTCATGAATACCAAGAACACTATATAAAAGGAGTTCTTAAACAGATAAATACAGAAATAATTAAAAATAAAGCATTTTTAGTTGTTTTAGACTGTGAAGAAGGCGTTAGCAAACCATTGGTCCCCCAAATATTAGATGAACTGGATTGCGAGACTATTCTTATCAGGTGCAAAGATAGTAAATCTGATATTGATTTTCCAGAACCTAGCCCTAAAAGAATATCATTAATATCTGAGCTTACAACTGCATTAGGTGCTGATATTGGTATTGTACTCGATAACGACCGGGATAGAGTAGTTTTTATTGACCAACATGGGAATATTATCCGAGATCAGACCATATTGAGCATTTTTACTAAATATGCACTTAATAATGCACCAGGGCAGACCATAGTTTCATCCATAGTTGCATCACAATCTTTGGATGAAATAGTGTCAGATAAAGGAGGAAATCTCATAAAAACTTCTGTAAACAGTGTTTTAAGTGAGATAGATGCTAATGATGCAGTTTTTGGAGGAGACGAACCGGACATGTACGTTTTCCCCGAATTTCAGACCTGTTTCGATGCTATTTTTGCAGTTGTGAAAATGCTGGAAATACTGGCCAAGGAAGATACTACTTTATCTAACCTGGCAGGTGGAATAAAAGAGTACAACAGAACCGGTTTCACCATAGAATGCGAACATGAGAAAAAAGATGAAGTTATAGAAGCTTTCATAACCAAATTCGAATCAGGAAATAATATTAATACCATAGATGGTATTCGGGTTGATTTAGAAGAGTCTTTTATATTAATTAGGCCTTCCCGCTTCGAACCGTTGGTAAGAGTTTATATCGAATCTAAAACCGGCCAGAAATTACAAGAATTAACTGAATCTGTGAAGAAAATGATTGAAAATGTTTAGTGATTGAAAATGTTTAGTGATTGAAAATGTTTAGGTCAGTTATAATTCACTTGAAATTAGTTCTAAGGTGAAAATAATTCCTGAATTTTTTTGGATGTGCCCAGATATGAATTCCCCAACCCAAAACAATAATATTTTAGAGTTTTTAAAGGACAAAAATTTAATAGTTGTCTCCAACCGAGGTCCTGTTGAATTTCATAAAAAAAATAGCAAAGTAGAAATGAAACGAGGAGCCGGAGGTCTTGTTTCCACATTACTACCCATTATGGAAACCTTAAATGGTGTCTGGATTGCCAGTGCCATGACTCCGGGTGATGTGGAAGTAGCTAAGCGATTCCCAGATAATAAAGTACCAATCCCAGAAGAAGATCCCCAATTTTGGGTGCCCTTTGTTGTGGTTGACCAGCGCAGATATGAATGTTATTACAGTGTGATAAGCAATCCACTTCTCTGGTTTGTGCAACACTACATGTGGAACAGTCCTTACACCCCCACCATCGATGATAAGATCCATCAATCCTGGGAACAGGGTTACAGGTACGTGAATCAGAAATTTGCTGAGAAAGTATTAAAAGAAAGTAAAAAAAATGAAAAAGAACCACTTATAATGTTACAGGACTATCACCTGTATCTATGTCCTACTTACATTCGAAAGAAATTGAAAGACACATTTCTCAGCCAATTTATCCACATACCATGGCCTCAATCAGAATATTTCAGTATCATACCAGAATACATGCGAAAAGAAATTATTGAAGGACTTCTATCAAACAACCTACTTGGTTTCCATCTCCCACGATATGTAACTAACTTCATGCAAACCTGTGAAGAATACACCGATGAGGTGGATTATGAAAATGGAATAATCTGGCACAATGGACAGGCCACCCATGTGAAGAGTTATCCCATTTCGGTAGACTATGAAGGAATTAAGGAACTGGCACATTCACCAGGAGTACTGGAGAAAGAAAAATTGATAAAAGAAATAAAGGGAGACTATTTTCTTTTTTACCGTACTGACCGGATAGATTTGAGTAAAAATATTATTCGGGGATTCGAAGCTTACGAACTATTCCTGCACAAATATCCCCAGTATCATGGAAAAGTTAAATTCCTGACCACTGGAAAACCCACCCGGCAACAGATTAGGGAATACCATACATACTACTACGATGTTATAGAAATGATAGAGGATATCAATGTTAAATACGCCACGGATGATTGGAAACCCATAGAATGGATATTCAAAGCAGATTATAACCTGGTGGTGGCTGCTTTTAAAAACTATGACTGCTTAATTGTTAATCCCATTGCAGATGGCATGAATATAGTTCCCAAAGAATCTTCCGTAGTCAATGAATGTCAAGGATCCGTTATTTTATCAGAAAAAGCAGGGTGTTTTGAAGAACTTAAAGAACACGTTCTGGCAGTTAACCCCTATGATATCAGCCAAACTGCTGAAGCATATCACCAGGCCATACAAATGAGTGAAAAGGAAAGACACGGGCGATTGGATAATTTGAAAGATATCGTGGCCAGGAGAACTATATATCACTGGATCAGTGAACAGTTTGAGGATATAGAAAAAATAAAAAACAGTGACGAGTTTTAAAAAAGCTTAAGAAAAGATAAATAGAGATGGTTTACGAATAGTAATAAATCTAATTTTTTAATAAATTTTTCTAATTTCTAAATGAACCCTATATTTTTACATCTGATCATTCTCACCCATTGAATTATCACCATCAACAACAGGACACAGAAAGGATTTTTCTATTTGAATCATTGTTTTCCCGATTTTTTCAGGATATGATGAGTGAAGAATAATTGATTTAAAAGTTTAGATATAAATCGGATGACTTATACCCCCATCAATTAATGGAAATATGTCATTGAAGATGATAACCTAAGGAAATCAAAACTATGAAAATTATGGGCATAGATTTAGCAGGTAAGGTGGATAATCCCACAGGAATATGCGTTTTAAATGCAGATAAAATTAGTGGGTATGAGATTTATCTTGGTACACTGTACAGTGATGAAGAAGTCTTAGAAAAAATCAGTGCAGTGCAACCTTCTTTGATTGTTGTTGATGCACCATTATCCTTACCAAAAGGGCGTTGTTGTCTGGAAAAGGAATGTGAATGTGCAGTTGGAGGACATTTCCGCCAATCAGAACGTGAAATACGTCGTTATGGTTCTGTTCTACCATTAACATTTACTGGGATGAAGATGCTCACCATGAGGGGTGTTGGTATGG
>Ga0351949_1020_pt1 | contig 23534 bp, 19 predicted proteins | sample BONcelT113001G15_FD_206856 | JGI IMG/M metagenome (GOLD analysis project Ga0351949, IMG submission 206856) | Enriched cells from coal bed in the Powder River Basin, Montana, United States - BONCAT cells T11 rep3 HSBNCT.T11.300.1.G15 ... | reverse complement strand
TTTCTCATAACACTCTACCAACTTTTTTTGGTTGATTGTTCTGGCATTAATCACCTTACCCTCATTCCCGTAAACGATTATCTCATTTTCCGGAAGTTCGTTAATCACCTCTCCTGATTGTGTGACAACAAACAGAGAGTTTACATCATCTTCGCTCAGCCTTCTTTTTTTGCTGCGAATCTCTATCAGTCTGTTTATTTTCTCCTCGAACAACTTAATATCTTTCGCGCTCCCCTTCAGATTAATTTCTGACCCTCTGGCCACAACTCTCATTTTGGGGAAATATGCCGCCAACAGATCTATAAGCCTGTTTTTTACTCCGTAAATATCTACAGGATCTATCTCTTCCAATCTAATTACTTTCTCTATCATCTCTTTTCAAATATGTTGTAATATCTTTCGATTAATTCATGCTCTCCATTAATACCAAAGGCAGAGGGTGTCTGCAAATACTCTTTCATCGGAACAATGGTAAAGTAACCTCCAGTTGCAGCAGGTCTTGAGGTCCAAATATAGTGAACCTTTGGTTGAAGTATCTCTTTTTGTTCAAAGCAGGTTTTTACAAGACTAACCTCCAGCATTATACCTATTCTGGTGTTTTTTGTTGTCATATTTGAAATTGCATTACCCAGCGAGTATGCAGTAATGTGCTGAATGTCGCCGTATGGGTCTGGATATGTCACTACATCCTGAGGAACATGTGGGTGTGATCCAATAACAATATCAGCTCCGTTAGCATAAAAGAGAGATTCCCAATTGAATTGGCTTACCGAAGGGCTGAGCTTATACTCCTCTCCCCAGTGAACCGATACAATTATAAAATCGGGTTTTGCAAAACGGGCAGCAGCAAGATCTCTGCGAACAGATGACGAGTCCAGAAGTTTAACAATGTATGGAGAGGGTACTGCTATGCCGTTTGTGCCATAGGTGTAGTTAAGAAATGCAATTTTTATGTTCTTTTGGCTAAGTATAAGAGGGTGATTGGCAGACTCTTCATTGCTATCACGATAAATACCCGTAAAGGGAATTTCTAAATGCTCATACAACTCTATTGTCCCTTTTAGTCCGGCAGCACCTTTGTCAACCGAATGGTTATTAGATGCAAAAAAGAGGTTAATTCCGCTCTCTTTAGCCTCCTTCGCCAGAGTAGATGGGGAGCAAAACGCAGGATATCCGGTAAAGGGAGCAGGTCCAAAAGTTGTCTCCATATTAGCGGCAACAATATCTGCTTTATTAAAAAAGGGTTTAAGATATTGAAAATACTCTTTGTAACTGTATGATTCGGGGCTGTTTTTTGCTCCTTTCCCTATGTATGCGGCATCGAGTTGAGCAGAGTGCTGCATCACATCACCAATAAAGAGAAGTTTCAGAGTATCTGAGCTTCCCACCGCGAGAAGCGAGATCAACTGAAAAATAACTACCGCAATAACCTTCATCTATTTAAGTTGTACAATTTTAACATTTGTTACATTTAATCTGACAGATAGCCACTCCTGTAATTTGGTTATCTCTGCTGCAGAGAGCTCCACTTTCCATTTAATTATTGCAACAACCTGATCCTTTGAGGCATAAGGAGCTGATGATATTTCAGCACCACGTGCAATTGTAAGTGACATTATTTCAGGATGTTGAGCTTTTATCTCTTTTGTAATTTGTTCGTATGGAATCTCTCTGGTTCTGTATGAATCAAGTTCTTTGCGGAGCTCATTGATTAGTTCATCCTTTCTGGCAATTTCCAGATCGGTCCTTTCAAAAATGCCCTTTAGCATCTCGGTCTCTCTCGAGCCCTCCTCATAAAGTGAGTTAAACTTAAGGTTAACCTGACTTCTCATTATTCCGTGGCGTTCGAGATTAGTGAACAATATCTCTCTCTGGTTCTCGGAAAGCCTCTCTCCGGCAATAGAAATTTCCAGATGAGAAGGTTTTACCTTATGATTAACAGAGTAGTCGTAAATATATCCGTTTGCAAGAGTTTTGTTCTCTGCTATAAATCTCTTGGCAGACTGGTTAAAAGAGTTTTCACGTATAACAAGAAAACCCGTGTAGATACTTGGAACAACAAGAATTAGTGTAAAGAGACTGATTGTCCTTCTGACTCTTCGTTGTTTTGCAGGATCGGCAAACTGAACGTGGGGGAACTTCATATACCTTACCATAAGATAGGTTGCAAGGGCAATGAATATTGAGTTTATAGCAAACAGATACATGGCGCCACCAAAATATGACATATTGCCGTTAGCCAGGCCATAGCCGGCTGTACAGAGTGGAGGCATAAGGGCCGTTGCAATGGCAACACCGGCAATTACTGTTCCTTTATCCCTCTTTGACCCCTCCACGATTCCTGCCAGACCACCAAAAAGAGCTATGAATACATCATAAATTGTAGGTCTTGTTCTTGCAAGCAGTTCTGTTGGTTCTGCAAGTGCAAGAGGAGAGATAATAAAATATGCAGTCGATGCAAACAGACTGATTATGACCATTACAGCAAGGTTTTTAAGAGCCTTGCGAAGAAGCTCAGTGTCATTTACCCCAATTGCAAGCCCTGCTCCCATTATTGGACCCATAAGAGGTGAAATTAACATAGCACCAATGATAACAGGAATTGAGTTTACATTGAGACCAACCGATGCTACAATTATCGCAAAAAAGAGAATCCATGCATTAGGGCCTTTAAAATCTATTCCTTTTTTAATACTATCCGTAGTTCCCTCAATATCTATGTGGTCAGAAAAATTGACAATAGATTTAAACTGCTCTAAAATGGTTGCCATATGATTGTGTATTTAAAAACCGTTACCAAATATACATTTATTTTTCTCTTTGCTCCAAAAATGTTAATTTTGTCTCTATACAAAAATCCTTAACACTAATCAATTATGAGAACGGCAAAATTAATAGCAATGCTTATGGCTGTTACATTGCTTCTTACCGGATGTGACTGGACAAGAAAGCAATTGGGAATGGCTACATCAGAAGACATTGCAGCTCTTAAGAGGGAGCAGGAGAGAGCTATCGCCGAAAAGAGATCAGCAGACTCTTTAATGAGGGCAAAAGAGGATTCAGTAAGCAGAGCATTTCAGGATAGTCTTGCTCTTGCAAAGGCTTCAGGTATGGTTGACCTGTCAAACACCAACAGATATCACGTTATATGCGGCAGCTTCAGAGAGTTTTCAAATGCAAAGGGAATGGTTGAAAAGTTAGAAAAGAACGGATACAAACCATTAACCATTGACTTTAAAAACGGGTTCAGACTGGTTTCTGTCTCATCCCATCCAAACCTCTCTGCAGCATATGATAAAATGTATGATCTTATGGGTTCGAAGTTTAACCTTGACGGAGATATCTGGATATACGACGTAAGACAACAATTACACATAAAATAATTTCATTAAAATATTTATGAAAACAACAGCATTTACTGCTAAGCACATTGAGCTTGGTGCCAGAATGGTGCCTTTTGCCGGTTTTAATATGCCGGTAGAGTATGTAGGGATTAACGAAGAGCACAACCATGTAAGGGAGAAGGTTGGCGTATTTGATGTCTCCCACATGGGTGAAATCTGGGTAAAAGGCCCCAATGCCCTCGCCTTTATTCAATATGTAACATCTAACGATGCATCTCTTCTAACACCCGGTAAAGTTCAATACTCTTGCTTTCCCAACGGTAAAGGCGGTATTGTTGATGACCTTCTTGTTTACTGCATAGACAGCGTTACCTATCTTCTTGTTGTTAACGCATCCAACGTTGATAAAGATTATGCTCACCTATGCGAGCATGCATCTCAGTTCGGAATTACACCGGGCAAAGAGCTGTACAATGCGTCTGACGAAATTTGCCAGCTTGCTGTACAGGGCCCTCTCGCTCTTAAAGCTATGCAAAAGATTTGCGATACAAATGTTGAAGATATGGAGTACTACACCTTTAAGAAGCTGACAATAGCAGGTATTAAAGATGCAATATTCTCTACAACAGGATATACCGGATCGGGCGGTTGCGAAATTTATGTTGCCAACGAAGATGGTGAAAAGCTTTGGAATGCAGTTTTTGAGGCCGGGAAAGAGTTTGAAATCAAACCTATAGGTCTCGGCGCCCGCGATACACTCCGTCTTGAGATGGGTTTCTGCCTCTACGGGAACGATATTGATGACACAACTTCACCAATTGAGGCCGGCCTGGGATGGATTACCAAATTCAGCGAAGCAAAGGGTGATTTTATCGACCGTGAGTATATGCTCAAGCTAAAAGATGGCGGTGTTACCAGAAAGCTTATTGGATTTGAACTTCTGGACAGAGGCATTCCAAGACACGGATATGAAGTTTGCGATACTAACGGCACGGAAATTGGTATTGTAACTTCCGGAACAATGGGCCCGGCAGTTAAAAAGGCAGTTGGTATGGCATATGTGAAACCTGAATTTGCAAAATCCGGCACAGATATTTTTATCAAGGTGAGGGATAAACTGCTTAAAGCTACAGTTGTAAAAACACCGTTTTACAAGAAGTAAAGTTTGAATGGAAAATTTTGAATGGGCAAACGAACTTTCGTGCGCTGTTACAGTTTGCGATTGCGAAGGCGTTGTCTTATGGCAAAATATCAAGGCTGTAAAGACATTTGAGTCATATGGAGATCTGATAGGAAAAAACCTAAAAGATTGCCATGCTGCCAAATCCTGGGAGGTGATTCATGAAATGATTCAAAACGGGACGTCAAACTCATACACTATTGAGAAAAACGGAATTAAGAAACTGATTCATCAAACTCCCTGGTATAAAGAGGGTGGTGTTGCAGGACTTGTTGAGTTCTCAATAGAGTTACCTCTTGAAATACCACACTTTAAAAGATAAGGGTATGGCAAAATTCAGATTTGTTCACAATAACATAAACGTAAAGGATCTGGAGAAGAGCATGGCTTTTTATAAAGAGGCTCTCGGTCTGGATGAGGTGAGAAGAATAACCAAGCCTGATGGCTCATTTATTATAGTTTACCTTTCTGACGGCTCTTCGGAGCACCAGTTGGAACTTACTTGGCTAAGAGATTGGGACAGGCCTTATAACCTGGGAGATAATGAGTTCCATCTGGCATTTCGTACCGATGACTTTGAATCTGCACACAGGAAACACACCCAAATGGGGTGCATCTGCTACGAAAATCCCGGGATGGGCATATATTTTATTAACGACCCCGACGGTTACTGGCTTGAGGTGTTACCACCAAAGAAATGATTATGACAAAAAGAATTTTTATAACAATAGCTCTGCTGACAGTATGTTATGCAGGGCTTTTCTCTCAATCAGCAGCGCTGTTGCGTATGAAAAGAGATGTAGCCGTACTGGCAGCTGACTCGCTTAAGGGAAGAGAGGCAGGTACTGTGGGAGAGGCTAAGGCAGCAAGACACATAGAGCGGGAATTTCTAAAGGCAGATGTTACCCTTTTGTACCCCTCTCCCGGTCAGGATTTCTCAATTATTGCTGCAGAGGGTGACACCTTAAAGTCTTCTAATATTATTGGTGTGGTAGAGGGATGGGATCCAAAACTCAGAGATCAGTATATTCTTATAGGCGCCCATTATGACCATCTGGGCACTACAGTTATTAAAATTAATGGCAAGGACTCTCTTATGATCTTTGCAGGTGCAGACGACAACGCATCCGGAGTGGCGGTAATGCTTGAGGTTGCTAGAATGATAAAGGAGAGCTCAATGGAGTTTCGCCGTTCGGTAATCTTTGCTGCCTTCGGTTCAGAGGAGAGGGGAATGACAGGTTCATGGTATTTTGCAAATCGTGCCTTTGCGCCGATCAACGACATCTCTTTAATGATAAACCTTGATATGGTAGGCAGAGCCGCAGGCAGACAAAACGTATCGGCATATACTGTATTGCCACATACACAGCTTGTTACAATGCTAAAGGATGTTGCTGACATGCCACTGATGATTACTCCGAATATAAGAACAACAGACTATTTCCCGAGTGACCACAGAACATTTGCAACTCTTGGAATACCGGTTGTTCTCTTTACGACACTTATACACAGAGATTACCACACTGTAAGGGATACTCCCGAAAAACTAAATTACAACGTGATGGAAGATCTTGCTCACTTTACATACAACCTTGTGAAGGTGGCTGCCAATACCCAGAAACCACTTGAAAAGACAGTATTTGCAGATCAGGCAGATGTGCCGGAAGATGATCCCGAAATGGTCTATTCACAAAATGAGGTTGACAGAAGAGCAATATATGACAAGGGAGACGAGAGGGTATTCCTGACTAAATGGGTTTATCACTACCTGAAATATCCAGCAGAGGCTATCAGTGAGGGAATTCAGGGAAGGGTAATTGTTGACTTTATTGTAGAGAAAGACGGTGAGGTGACAAATGTCACAATTAATAAATCGGCAGATCAGCTTCTTGACGACGAGGCGGTGAGGGTTATAAAAGCCTCTCCAAAATGGAAAGCAGCAATGATTGGCGGTAAGCCGGTAAGGAGCAAAATCTCCCTTCCTGTAGAATTCAGACTAAAGAGATAGCAATTTTTATTACTTTTGTGGCTGTTTTAAAAGCCGCGAAATGGAGTATAATTTTCTTGAGATTGAAAAGCACTGGCAGTCCCGCTGGTCGCAGGAGCAAACCTTTAAGGTTAAAGAGGATAATTCAAAACCAAAATTCTATGTGCTGGACATGTTCCCCTACCCATCGGGAGCAGGTCTTCATGTAGGACACCCTCTTGGTTACATAGCAAGTGATATATACAGCCGTTACAAAAGATTAAAAGGGTTTATCGTACTTCACCCGATGGGGTACGATGCATTCGGCCTCCCCGCCGAGCAGTATGCAATTCAAACAGGCCAGCACCCGGCCAAAACAACCGAAAAAAATATCGCAAGATATCGCGAACAATTGGATAGAATTGGCTTCTCATATGACTGGTCAAGAGAGGTAAGAACTTGTGAGCCTGAATATTACAAGTGGACTCAATGGGCTTTTCTCGAAATGTTTGCCCACTGGTACAACAACAATACACAAAGCGCTCAAAAGATAGAGACACTTATAAAAATTTTTGAAACTGAGGGTAATGAAAATGTCAATGCAGCCTGCGGAGATGTAGCCCTTTTCACAGCAGATGAGTGGAATGGAATGGGAGAGAAGGAGAGGGCGGAAGTTCTTATGCAGTATCGCCTTGCATATCTTGGTGAAACCTCTGTGAACTGGTGTCCGGCACTTGGAACAGTTCTGGCAAATGATGAGGTAAAGGAGGGAATTTCACTTCGAGGTGGCCATCCTGTTGAGCAGCGCAAGATGAAACAGTGGCAGCTGAGGGTTTCGGCCTATGCCGAAAGACTTCTTAACGATCTTGACACACTGGAGTGGACCGATTCACTCAAAGATATGCAGAGGAACTGGATTGGACGATCACAGGGAGCCGAGATGATTTTTAAGGTTTCAAACGGTAAAGAGGAGTTTGATCTTGAGATATTTACAACAAGAGCCGATACCATTTTTGGAGCAACCTTCATGGTCCTTGCACCTGAGAGCGAATGGGTGGAGAGGCTTACAACTGCAGATCAAAAAGCTGAGGTTGACGAGTACATCAAATATGCATCGAGAAAGACAGAGCGCGAAAGAATGGCCGAAACCAAAAAGGTTACAGGAGTCTTTAGCGGAAGTTATGCGGTAAATCCCTTTACCCTTGAGAAGATACCTGTATGGATATCAGAATATGTGCTGGCAGGGTACGGAACCGGAGCAATCATGGCAGTTCCTGCACATGACAGCAGAGACTACTTCTTTGCAAAACACTTTAATTTGCCAATAATTCCTCTGATTGAGGGATGCGATATATCTCAGGAGAGCTTTGATGCCAAAGAGGGAGTCATGTGCAATTCAGGTTTCCTTAACGGAATGTCAGTAAAGGAGGCGATTCCTGCTGCCATAGATGAGGTTGAGAAGAGAGCATTAGGCAAAAGAAAGGTAAACTTCAGACTAAGAGATGCAATCTTTTCACGCCAGAGATACTGGGGAGAGCCATTCCCGATTTACTACAAAGACGATATAGCAGTACCTCTTACATACGATCAGCTGCCCCTTGAGCTTCCTGAAATTGACAAATACCTGCCAACCGAGAGCGGAGAACCCCCTCTTGCAAGGGCAGAAAACTGGACACACAACGGTTACCCACTGGAAAAGAGTACCATGCCCGGCTTTGCCGGCAGCAGCGCATACTACCTTAGGTACATGGATCCTCAAAACAGCACAGCACTTGTATCAAAGGAGGCAAATGAATACTGGAGAAGTGTTGACCTCTACATAGGGGGAACCGAACATGCAACCGGGCACCTGATTTACTCAAGGTTCTGGAACAAGTTTCTTTACGACACTGGCAGGGTGTGCGAAGCAGAACCATTCCGCAAGCTTATCAACCAGGGGATGATTCAGGGACGCTCTAACTTTGTTTACAGAGTTAAGGGTACAAATAAGTTTGTCTCACTTGGGCTAAAAGATAGCTACGACACAACCGAGATACATGTTGATGTTAACATCGTGCATAACGACAAACTTGATCTGGCAGCCTTTAAGGTGTGGATGCCCGATTATGCAGATGCAGAATTCATACTTGAAAATGATGAATATATCTGCGGATGGGCAGTTGAGAAGATGAGCAAATCTATGTTCAACGTTGTTAACCCTGATATTATCTGTGACAACTACGGAGCAGACACCCTGAGAATGTACGAAATGTTTCTTGGCCCGCTTGAGCAGTCAAAACCTTGGGATACAAACGGAATAGATGGAGTTCACCGCTTTCTTAAAAGGTTCTGGAGGCTCTTCTTTGCAGATAAAACATTTGGTGTATCAGAGGAGAGGGCAACCGCTGCAGAGCTTAAGATACTCCACAAATTAATTAAAAAGACTCAGGAAGACATAGAGAACTTCTCATTCAACACAAGCGTGAGTGCCTTTATGATTGCCCTGAACGAACTATACGAAGTAAACTGCAACAAGAGAGAGATTCTGGAACCAATGGTTATATTGCTCTCTCCATTTGCACCACATATAAGCGAAGAGCTCTGGAGCCGCCTTGGACATACCCAAAGCGTATCACTGGCAGCCTTCCCTGAATTCAATGCAGAACACACAATAGAGGACTCTTTTGAATACCCGGTATCCTTCAACGGAAAACTGAGGTATAAACTAACTCTCTCCGCTTCGCTTTCCGCCGCAGAGATTGAAGCCGCTGCAAGAGAGAACGAACAAACAGCCAAATATCTTGCAGGAGCATCCATTAAAAAGATAATTGTTGTCCCCAAAAAGATTATTAACATCGTTTGCTGATGAAACTAAGAGCTTATCAGGTTGATGCATTTACAGAGACGGTTTTTTGCGGAAACCCTGCTGTAGTTGTTATGCTGGAATCAAAGCCGGACGACCAGACTCTGCTTAAGATTGCTAGAGAGAACGCCGTTCCGGAGACGGCATACATTTTACCCGAGGGCAGCGGCTACAACCTCCGCTGGTTTACCCCCGACATTGAGATGGACCTTTGCGGACACGCAACACTTGCCTCGGCACATGTTCTCTTTACCGAAGAGGGCTTCCAGGGTGATGAGATAACATTCAGCTCACTCTCCGGTGAACTGACAGTAAAAAGAGATGGAGATATGTACCTCCTTAACTTTCCAATAAGAGAGGGGCACAAGGCTGTACTCCCTGTCGAGATATTTGACAGTCTTAGCATTAAGCCGATTGACATCTATAAAGCCCGCGACTTTATGCTCATCTACTCAAAGCAGGAAGAGGTTGAGCAACTGGAGATAAACAGAGGAATTTTTGATGAGATAAACATCAATCCCGGAGGGGTTATTGTAACTGCCCCCGGCACCGATTGCGACTTTGTATCAAGATTCTTTACCCCTCAGGCAACCATTCTGGAGGACCCTGTTACAGGATCGGCGCACTGCACTCTGGCTCCATACTGGTCAAAAAGGCTTGGCAAGACAGAACTGCATGCAAGACAGGTATCTGAAAGGGGAGGAACACTCTACCTTACCCTCACCCAGGAGCGGGTGATAATCAAAGGAAAAGCAGTCACCTTTAGCCGCTCACACATATACATTTAATAACGCTCAGATGAACAACGGCATATTTAAAACAATAAAGTCCTATGTTATAATGACAGCAGGGCTCTTTATTTTTGTCTTCAGCTGGACAGCCTTTCTAATTCCCCACCAGATAGCAGGCGGAGGAGTGAGCGGACTTGCATCTGTAATCAACTACTCAACCGGATTCCAGGTTGCCTATTCGTACATCATAATTAACGCAATTCTCCTCTTAATTGGATTTTTAATACTGGGCAAGGCATTCGGGTTCAAAACAATCTATTGCATAGCGATGGCTGCGCTTATGTTTGAGTTTTTGCCACTCATACCGTGGGTGTCGGACATTGAAGACAAACTGATAAATGCAGTTCTTGGAGGAACATTAAGCGGAATAGGTATTGGAATGATATTCCTGCAAGGGGGCAGCACAGGCGGTACCGACATTATTGCCCTGATAATAGGGCAGTTCAGAGAGACATCACCCGGCAGGGTATTTCTGATGTGCGACCTTGTGATAATTGGCTCGGTCTATTTCATACCAGGTAAAGAGCTGTCAGATGTCATTTACGGTTACATTGTAATGGTATCATTCTCATATGTGATAGACATGATTCTTACCGGAAATAAACAATCGGTGCAGGTACTTGTTTTCTCATCAAAATATGCCCAGATAGCAGAGAAGGTAACCAAAGAGATGAAGCGCGGAGTTACAGCGCTCAGCTCAATGGGGTGGTACTCTCAGGCAGATAGTAAAGTACTGGTAATTGTGATGCGTAAATCGCAACTGCCGGAGATAACAGAGATAATTAAAAACACAGACAGAAACGCCTTCATGACCGTATCGTCAATCACAAGTGTATACGGCGAAGGCTTTGATCAGATTAAAGGAGGGAAAATATCGTGGAGAAGAAAACCAGAACAATCTTTACAGGAATAAAGGAGTATCTACTCATAGCATTGGGGCTTTTGCTCTATTCAATCGGTTGGGTAGTTTTTCTTATACCCAACGGCCTGGTTGGCGGAGGTGTAACAGGCATTTCTGCAATAATCTACTACATGACAGGCTTTCAGGTAAGCTACTCATTCTTTATCATTAACATCATACTGCTTGCCTTTGCCCTTAAGATTCTGGGCAAGACATTCGGGCTTAAAACTGTTTATGCAATTTTTGCCGTAACACTATTCCTTAAATTCCTTCCCGGAATCATACCCCCTGAACTGATTCAGGATATTGCAATAGAGAACGGCAAGCTTCTCTCTGCCATTATAGGCGGAGCCTGCGCCGGGGCCGGCATAGCCATAACCTTTACCCAGGGAGGCAGCTCAGGCGGAACCGACATTATAGCCCTCATAATAAATAAATACCGCAACATCTCACCCGGCCGGCTGATACTTATGATGGACATCATAATCATTGGCAGCGCAATACTAATACCAACCGAAGGTTCATTAGGCAGTCGCGTGGCAACCATAATCTACGGTTATGTATTAATAGGGGTAACAAGCTACACCATTGACCTGATACTCTCGGGTGCCAGACAATCTATCCAAATATTCATCTTCTCAAAAAATCACGAAGAGATTGCCGACCGCATAACCACCCTTGGCCGCGGCGTAACCGTAATTGACGCCATGGGATGGTTCACAAAGCAGCACGGTAAGGTGCTAATGGTCATAGTAAGACGCACCGAAAGCAACTTCGTTTTTAAAATCGTACGAGAAATCGATAAAAACGCATTTTTGTCTGTTGGCAACGTAATGGGCGTTTATGGCCAGGGATTTGATGAAATGAAGAAGTAGAGCCACTTTTACACATTCAGCATTAGAAAATAAACCTAGAATCAGATAAATTACAGATTCATAGATATTTAGTTTTTTCTTTCTGCAATTTTATTTAAATTGGTAGAAACAAATTTAAACTTAATACTATGCTAAACTTTAATTTGTGGGGAGAGATTTTTCATCAGGCAGAGTCTCTGATTCCTTTGATTTATCTTGTGATTTCGGCTTACATTGTCTATTTGTGCATCCTTAGGAAAGAGTTACCTTTTAAAGAGAGGCAGACACTAATTGTGTTATCTCTGACAATATCCGGTATCTTTATTTTGCAGCTATTCAGGATGGTAATGCCATATTATGATGGCTTTTCCGGCTTCGTTGATGTGAAAACCCTATTGGCAGCAAACCTGGTTCAACTCTTTCTGCCAATTCATGTTTACAACAAAGTCCACCTAAGCAACAAGGAGATAAATTTTAAAATATATACACTGACACCTCTGCTTGCTCTCGTTTTAAATGTGATTCTTATAATGTTTCTAAGCAATTACAGTACGAATTCAGGTAAAGCACTCATAAGTACAATCATTTTGATAAGTGCCATCAATATGTCGGTTATTATATTCAGTGTTATAAAACTGTTTAAGGCAATAGCCAAATACGACACCGTATCATCTCAGAAATTCCTTAACGATGCTTTTCTGCTTATTCTTGCAGTAATACTGTCGTTGATTTATATTTTTTATATTATTTCGGTTAAGGTAGAGACAAGAATTAATGGATTTGAAGTTGCACTTTCATTAGTCAATTATATGATTATTTTAAAGTTACTTTACCCATATATTAAGTATCATCCGGTAGAGGCTTTAATTGAAAATGAGTCAATAAAAAATTCACATCCCGGTGAAAGAAGAATTTCTGATGAAGGAAAAAGCGAAGAGATAAGAGACAGGCTTATTCAGTATTTCGAAACTGAAAAACCATACCTAAGGTCTGACATTACAATACAAGAGGTCTCGCTATACCTATACACAAACAAAACCTATATTTCAAGAGTAATCAACGACTGCTACGGTCATAACTTCAACCAATTTGTAAACTATTACAGGATTGAAGAGGCTAAAAAGCTGTTTTACAGTGATACAAAATTGTCAATTCAGCAATTATGTGATCTTTCAGGATTTGGCTCGATGGCAACTTTTACGATTGCTTTTAGATTTTATGTCGGGAGATCTCCTGCGGATTGGTGCAAAGATCAGAAAATGAAAATTTACCATGAAAAAGAATCAAGACATTAAAAGGATTCTCAGTTTGATTGGACAGCTCGTTGTTAAGGCAGTTTTCAAAAGATTTCGCAAAACAGAACAGGATTGTAAGCTGACCAGAGATAATTTAATAATAAGCAGATCAGACTCTGTACTAAAAAGAGACAAACTCTTTCTAAATCAAAACCTGCAAATAGGCAAGTTGGCCAAGGAGGTAGGAACCAACAGAACCTACCTCTCAAGGTCCATTAAGAGTATTAAGGGAACAACCTTTACAGATTATATTAACTTTCATAGGATCGCCTATGCAAAGGATTATCTGGTGAATTTTACTAATGCGAAAACTGACACTAAATTATACTCAGAATCTTATCCGGAAACTAACTCTAAGACTAACTCAAAAACCAATTCAAAGGTAAACACCACAATTGATGACCTAGCAATTGTCTCAGGCTTCGGCAGTAAACGCAACTTCATCAGGTACTTTAAACGCTTAGAGGGTATAACTCCGGGGCAGTACATGAAGGGTTTGATGGTGCGCCAGAAGTAATTGAATTTTCAGTTTATGACCTACTGAGCAAATCCTCAACTCGAAGGCAACATTTGTTTTCCGATAATTTTCTGCGGCTACTTTGTGGGAACGACGAGGACTGTTTGACGACCAAAGGGAGGAGTTCCGCAGTCGCCGCAAAGTACCAGGAAAATTTGAGGGCACCCCAAAACAATCGGTTGCCGGAGTTGAGGAGTTGGAAAGCAAAAAAAGTGGAATTTTAAGTTGTGTTGTAAGTTGCACATAACAAGCATGATATAAAATTGACAGAGTTGAAAACAGTTAAGTCAATTCCGTATTTATAAGCTAATCAGTTGTTTGTGAAACAACTTGAAATACAACTTCCGAAAAAACCGAATATTTATACAGATATATAATTTCTACCAAGACTTTATGACCTACTGAGCAAATCCTCAACTCGAAGGCAACATTTGTTTTCCGATAATTTTCTGCGGTTACTTTGTGGGAACGACGAGGACTGTTTGACGACCAAAGGGAGGAGTTCCGCAGTCGCCGCAAAGTACCAGGAAAATTTGAGGGCACCCTAAAACAATCGGTTGCCGGAGTTGAGGAGTTGGGAAAACAGAAGAGAGTGGCGCGGAGAATTATACCGCCTCCTCAACAATTACGTCGGAGCGGAGGTTGGCTTTTATGAAGTTTTGTCTGTCAGGGGTGTTTTTGCCCATGTAAAACTCAAGCAGTTCCGGAATGTTGTCGTCGTTGCCAAGGCGTACCTTCTCAAGGCGGATGCTCTCGCCAATGAAGTATTTGAATTCGTCAGGGGAGATCTCTCCGAGACCTTTAAAGCGGGTAATCTCGGGATTGGTTCCTAGTTTTCTGATTGCCTTGTCGCGCTCTTCGCCTGAATAGCAGTAGATTGTCTCTTTTTTATTTCGCACCCTAAATAGCGGGGTTTGAAGTATATAGAGGTGCCCCTGACGGATAAGGTCAGGAAAGAACTGCAGGAAGAAGGTTAAAAGTAGCAGACGAATGTGCATACCGTCAACGTCGGCATCGGTGGCAATAACTATTTGATTGTAGCGGAGGTTTTCAAGATCCTCCTCAATGTTTAGGGCTGCCTGAAGCAGGTTGAACTCTTCGTTCTCGTATACAATTTTTTTGCTAAGCCCGTATGAGTTTTGAGGTTTACCCTTGAGCGAGAATACTGCCTGCGAAACAACATCACGGCTCTTGGTTATAGAACCGCTTGCCGAATCACCCTCAGTAATGAAAAGGGTGCTATCCATTGCCCTTTCGTGTTTGTCGTTGTAGTGAACCCTGCAATCGCGAAGCTTTTTGTTGTGAAGATTGGCCTTTTTTGCCCTCTCTCTGGCAAGTTTCTGAATGCCCGAAATTGCTTTGCGCTCCTTTTCTGAGTCAAGAATCTTGCGAAGCATTGTGTCTGCAGCGTCCGGGTGCCTGTGGAGGTAGTTATTTAGGTGCTCTTTTAAGAAGTCTCCAATGAAATTTCTGATGCTGGTTCCCCCGGGGGCAATCTCTTTTGAACCAAGTTTGGTCTTTGTCTGTGATTCAAATACAGGTTCCTGAACCTTAATACTCACTGCGGCAATCATGCTTTGGCGAACATCGCTCGGGTCAAAGTCTCTCTTGAAGAAATCCTTTATGGTTTTGGCAACCGCCTCCCGAAACGCAGCCAGATGTGTACCGCCTTGTGTTGTGAACTGACCGTTTACAAACGATGAAATGCCCTCGCCGTAGTCGTTGCCGTGGGTAAGTGCAATCTCTATGTCATCACCCTTAAGGTGAATTGGCGGATAGAATGGCTCTTTTGTGAGAGTCTCGTTAAGCAGGTCAAGAAGACCGTTTCTTGAGACAAATTCTGCTCCATTCAGCTTTATCTGCAGTCCGGTGTTAAGGTAGGAGTAGTTGCGCACCATGCTTTCGATAAACTCCATGTTGAAAACGAAGTTTCCGAATAGCTCTTCGTCTGCGGTAAATTGTACAAGGGTGCCGTTCTTTTCGTTTGAAAGAATGCGACTCTCCTCTATGAGTTCACCTCTGCTGAACCTTGCGTACTGACTCTCTCCTTCACGAAATGCCTGTATATAGAATGCAACGGAGAGTGCGTTTACCGCTTTAATACCTACTCCGTTTAGACCTACCGATTTTTTAAATGCCTTGCTGTCATATTTCGCTCCCGTGTTCATTCTGCTTGCTACATCAACCAGCGAACCCAGTGGAATTCCCCTTCCGTAATCTCTTACGGTTACAACCCTGTTCTCAATGGTAATGGAGATGCTTTTGCCGAAACCCATTGCGTATTCGTCAACGGAGTTATCCATAACCTCTTTTAACAGTACATAAATTCCGTCATCAGGCGAAGCTCCGTCTCCTAGTTTTCCAATGTACATACCCGGCCTTCTGCGGATATGCTCGTTCCACTCCAGGGTTTTGACCTCTTTCTCTGTATATGTACTCATATGGGTTTTTGGGAATTTTGTACAAAGTTAAAAATTTTAACGCTTATGAGTACATTCGACAAAGCAGGTTATAAACAAAATAAGAACATTCCTACAGGAAAAGTTCTGCAATCTGCACAGCATTAGTGGCTGCTCCCTTGCGAAGATTGTCTGAGACAACCCACATATTTATAGCATTTTCACAAGAGAGGTCTCTTCTGACCCTTCCTACGAAAACCTCATCTCTGTTTTGTGCAAAAAGAGGCATAGGGTAGGGAGGTTCTTCATTGTGATCTGAGAGAATTACACCGGGAGATTCCCTGAGAATTTTGTTGACCTGCTCCATGGTAAAACTGGTTTCAAACTCTGCATTCACGCTTTCGGAGTGGCCGCCAACCACCGGAACCCTTACCGTTGTTGCACTAACGGCAATTGATTCATCTCCCATTATCTTCTTGGTCTCATTCACCATCTTCATCTCCTCTTTTGTGTATCCGTTATCGAGAAAGGTATCAATCTGGGGGATGAGGTTCATGTCTATCTGATAGGGGTATGCAGATTGGTACGGGTAGGCAGATGAAGGTGTCTCCCCTGGTGTGTTTGCCTGAAGATTGGCTTCCCGCTCGTTGGTGAGTTGATTAATGCCTTTGATGCCGCTTCCTGTTACAGATTGGTATGTTGAAACAACAATTCTCCTGAGCTTGAAGTTTGCATGTAAAAGATTGAGAGCAACAACCATCTGAATTGTAGAACAGTTGGGGTTGGCAATTATCATATCGCTCTCTATGAGTGTATTGCCGTTTACTTCGGGCACAATTAACTTAATCCCTTGCTCCATTCTCCATCGGGATGAGTTGTCAACAACCCGGCAACCGGCTGCTGCAAATTTGGGTGCCCATTCACCCGAAGTTCCGGCACCGGCAGAGAAGAGGGCAATGTGGGGTCTCATTGCAATTGCCTCTTTTGGTGTTACAATCTTGTACTCCTTTCCCTTGAAATATATACTCCTGCCTGCTGACCTTTCAGATGCAACGGGAATGAGTTCGGTTACGGGAAAGTCTCTCTCTGCCAGAACCTCCAGCATTTTAGTTCCTACCAGGCCGGTAGCTCCTACGACTGCTATTTTCATATAAATATCCTGTTAAATGCTGTTTTTAAATTGCTGCTCTTAAAATATCGTTCAATACGCCCCCGGCGGTTACCCTTGCGCCTGCTCCGGCTCCTGTTATAACAACTCCATCGGGGTAGTTAGATGTCTTGATCATTAAGGAGTTATTTGTTCCGTTGATGTTAAAGAGCGGGTGTTCCGGGCCAACGCTTTTTATTCCAACCGAATACTCTCCATCTTTAATGGAGGCAATGTATTTCAGCCTCTCTCCCTTTTGGGCAGCCTCTGTAAACTTCTCACTTATGCTCTTCTCTGCCTTCTCAACTTTTTTGTAGAACTCTTCAAGGCTGCCTGACATTAGAGAGGCCTCAATTGCAGGCTCTGTCTTAACATTGCTCTGCTCAAGCTGAAACCCGCACTCTCTGGCTATGATTGTGCATTTTCTCACAACATCGCCTCCCGAAAGGTCAGTTCTTGGGTCAGGTTCGGTGTACCCGGCCTCTTTTGCCTCTTTTATAAGAGATGCAAAAGTTTTTGTTCCATCGTAGTTGCTAAAGAGGTAGTTGAGTGTTCCCGAGAGGATTGCTTCCAGTGAGACTATCTTTTCGCCGCTCTCCTTAAGGCGTTCAATTGTTGATAATAGTGGGAGGGCAGCTCCTGCTGTAGTTTCGTAGAATAGTTTAACTCCGTTTTCGTATGTTCCTCTTTTGAGAGATTGATAATTATCGGTTTCGGAGGCCAGGGCAATTTTGTTGCAGGTGACAACCGAAATCCCTTTGAAAAAGATTTCACCGTAAAGTGATGCCACCGAAGGGTCGGCTGTACAGTCGGCAAAGACTGCATTCCTGGGAGCTGCAAAGGAGGCCTGACGAATAAAGGAGTTTATGTCGGCTCTCTCTCCCTCCTGCAGAGCCTGCTCTGCTTCGGCCGGGTTAATGCCCTCTTTTCTCACCACCATCATCTTGCTGGTGCAAATTCCGGTGATTACTACACTTACATTTTTTGATGCATATAGTTCGTTCACCTGTTGACCTATGAGCGAAACAAGTTCTTTGCCTACATTCCCGAAGCCTGCAATGAAGAGGTTGATTCTCCTCTTTCTTGTCCCGAAAAATTCATCATGAATCTCCTTAATTGCGTTATTGGTATCTGCCGCTGCAATTATGGTTGAGATGTTTCTCTCCGAAGAGCCTTGTGCAATTGCCCTGAGGTTTATTCCTGCCCTGCCCAGAGCGTCAAACATTCTACCCCCAGTGCCGGATTGGTTTTTCATATCGTCTCCTACAAGAGTGACAATCGAAAATCCCTTCTCTACCACCACTTTATTCACCTTGTTAATGCTTATTTCATAGGCAAATGCCTCATCTACCGCCAACCCTGCTCTTGCTGCATCTGCCTCCTCAACAGCTACGCACATTGTGTGAAGCGAAGAGGCTTGTGTTATGAGAATTACATTTATCGAGGCGTTGGCAAGGGCTGTAAAGAATCTTCCCGAGTATCCCGGAATGCCTACCATTCCGCTCCCCTCAAGTGAGAGTAGTGCTATGCGGTTGCTGCTTGAGATTCCGCGGATCTTGCTCTTGTTTTCGGGTGGATACCTCTCAATTATTGTTGATGGCCCCTTTGGGTCAAAGGTGTTTTTGACAATTATGGGAATTGCTTTTCTTACAACGGGCTGAATAGTAGGCGGGTAAACAACTTTTGCTCCAAAGTGCGAAAGTTCAAGTGCCTCTTTGTAGGAGATGTGGTCAATGGTGCGGGCCTCAGGTACAATTCTGGGGTCGGCAGTCATCATTCCACTTACATCTGTCCAGATTTCAAGAACTCTTGCTCCGGTCCCTGCTGCAAAGAGCGAGGCGGTGTAATCTGACCCACCCCTGCCAAGGGTGGTTGTTCGATCTTCATTGTCGCTGGCAATAAATCCCGGGACAACGTACAACCTTGTTCCGTTTGCCTGCAGGTACTCGCCCATTCTTTTGTATGTTTCATTGGTATCTACTATGTTCGCCGAGTTTACCCGGGTTGTTTTTATAAAGTTGCGGGCATCTGTCCAAACGTTGTTTATGCCCATTGATGTCAGTTTTGCAGAGATAATTGATGTTGAGAGCAACTCTCCGAAACTTACCACAACATCTGACGATGCCGGAGTAAGCTCTCCCACTAATGAAATTCCTTCGCAGATCTCCCTGAGCTTCACAAACAGCTCTGAGCACCTTTTTTCAACGGGCTCTCTAAAGCCTTGTGGAATTAGCTGCTCGGTTATCTCTTTATGTCTTCTCTCCAAATTTGTAATTATCTCTTTGTATTCGGTATCCTTGGAGGATGCAAGTTTTCCCGTCAGGATGAGCTTATCTGTACAACCTCCGATTGCCGAGGCAACCAGAATTGTTCTGTCTCTTTTTACTGCCTCCGCTACTATGGAGGCTACCTTTGAAATGTTGGCTGCATTTGCAACCGAGCTCCCGCCGAATTTTAGTACTTGCATAATTAGTTATTGTTAAAAAGTTGAAAGTTGTTCCTGATAATACTTTCAGTCTGCTCCCATTCGAGCAGAAATCCATCATGGCCATAAAGTGATTTAATAATAGCCAGCCTTGCCCCCTTAATTTTTCGACTTAAAAATATCTGCTCCTCCAATGGAAACAGGTTATCTGTATCAATGCCTATAACAAGTGTAGAGGCCTCAACCGATAAAAGTGCCCTCTCTATGCTCCCTCTTCCTCTTGCAATATTGTGACTGTCAACAGATTTAGTTAGTGTATAATATGAGTATGCATCAAATCTTTTTGATAGTTTTTCACCCTGATGCCTTTGGTAGCTGCACGCCTTTGAAGCGAAGAGGAAATTGTTGCTATCCTCTCCCTGACTCTTGCCATAACCCTCATAGGATCTATATGATAAAAGAGCGATTGATCTGGCAGTCTCAAGCCCGGCTTTGCCTCCGTTTATATCTCTCTGCTCTCTGAATGAGGGGTCTGCCAGCAACGCCATTCTCTGAGATTCGTTAAATGCTGCTCCCCAGGGAGATACGGCCGCATTACACCCTATAAGTACCAGGTTTTTAACTACTTTCGGATACATAATGCTCCATTCAAGTGCCTGAAATCCTCCTATTGAACCTCCGATAATCAGATCAATTTGCTCAATTCCAAGATGCTCTCTGAGCAGGTTGTGGGCTGCAACAGTGTCACGCACCGTCACATCCGGAAACTCCAGTAAATGAAGTTTACCGTTAACTCCTTTTGAGGCCGGGCCTGTGCTGCCATAGCATGAACCCAACATATTGGCGCAGATAACATGATATTTTTCGGGGTCAAAGAGTTTGCCGGGGCCAACAAGCCCGCTCCACCACTCTTGTGGATTTGAGTTGGCAGTTAGAGCATGACATATCCATATTACCCTTTTGCCTGGAATGTATGTGCCGCTTTGGTGATAACAAATTTCAATTGAATCAAGGGGTGCATTGCTCTCAAGCACAAAGGGTGATGTGTGTTTATAAACTTTTCTCTGCATAAGCTACACCCTCCTTAATGCCTGTTCAATATCGGCTTTAATGTCCTCAATATTCTCAATCCCCAGGGATATTCTGAGCATATTTGCCCCTATTCCGGCAGCTGCAAGCTCCTTTTCGCTAAGTTGTGCGTGTGTGGTAGAAGCTGAGTGGCTTATGAGAGTTTTATTGTCTCCCACATTTACCAGATGGCTTAAGAGTTCAAGTGAGTGAACAAAATCGGGAATCTTGCCCGCAGGCAAGCCTCCATTGCCCTTTTCAGCCGCCTTTAGGGTGAATGTAAGAACTCCTCCGAATCCGTTTCTCAGATACTTTTTTGCTCTTTCGTGGTTGGGATTATTTTTAAGCCCCGGATAGTTCACAGATTCTACCTTTGGGTGAGCCTCCAGCCAACTTGCAAGCTCAAGTGCATTTCCAAGAATTTTATCCATTCTCAGGGAAAGAGTTTCACACCCTTGTTGAATCAGGAAAGAGTTGAAAGGGCTTAGAGTGCATCCCCAATCACGCAGACCCTCGGCACGTGCCTTAACTGCAAAAGCTATGTTCCCGTGTGGAGAGTTTGCTCCAAAGCTATCCCAGAAACTAAGCCCGTGGTATGATTCCGAAGGGTTAGTGAATTGTGGAAACTTACCGTTTGCCCAGTTGAAATTTCCGCAGTCAACAACTACACCGCCTATTGATGTGCCGTGCCCACCAATCCATTTTGTGGCAGCGTGAGTTATCACTGCAGTGCCGTACTCAACTGGTCTGAAAAGGTATCCGGCCGCTCCAAATGTGTTGTCAACAATCAGTGGGATGTCGTATTTTTTACTTAATGATGCAAAGGCTTCAAATTCAGGAATATAAAAATCTGAATTTCCGATTGTCTCAATGAAAATTGCTTTCGTTTTGTTATCAATTTTGGCTTCAAATTCACTAATATTGTCATTTGGAGCAAATCTGAACTCTATTCCAAGGCGTGCAAAGCTGATTTTGAATTGATTATGTGTGCCACCATAAAGTGAAGTTGCACTTACGATATTATCGCCTGCAGAGGCAATATTCTGAATTGTCAGAAATTGTGATGCCTGTCCTGATGAAACGGCTACAGCGGCTGCTGCACCCTCGAGTGCGGCAATTCTTTTCTCCAGTACCTCTGTTGTAGGGTTTGATAATCTGGTATATATATGTCCCGGATAGGAGAGATTGAAAAGTGAAGCAGCATGATCGGTGCTATCGAATAAAAAGGAGGACGTTTGTGCTATCGGGGTTGCGCAGGGCCCGTTAGATGTGCTTCTGTCACGTCCTGCATGTACCTGTAAGGTATCAAAATATTGTTTACTCATTGATTGATGATGATTTAAGGGTTACGAAATCTCTTGAAGGGGATTTTTGGGCAAAGCCCAATGGTTCTGCGTAAGAACCCGAAACTAGCTATGCATCTTGCGATGCATTCGCATCATCATCGTTGTGGATGTGAAAATCGTAATGCCTGTGGAAGAAAAAGAGATACGGGCAGAGTTATTTCTGCCTTTACATGGTTGTATGTTGTTCTCTCTTAGCATTTATTGATCTATCGGCGGCGAAGTTATGAATTGTAATTAAAAAATCCAAATTTATTATACGTGTTTAATAATTTTCTTTTTTATCATTTATGTATAATTGGTATATTTGTCAGTTATTTACACATGAATTTCAATTATGAAAAAATACTATTCTATTATAAAAAGAGCCGCTTTACGCATACTCTTGCTGCTTCTGATATCGTTTCCGGGTGTGTTAACCGCCCAGGAAAAAAGCTTCAATAACTTTAGAAGAGGTGCGGTGGGTGATGGTTGCGAGACTTGTACAGATCCTGCCTATAGGGTGACAGATTTACTGCCCGAGGGCTCTTTTACCAAAGGTATGGAGGGGCCTGCAGTTGATAAAAAAGGCAATCTGTATGCTGTTAATTTCAGAGAACAGGGCACAATCGGAGTAGTTACTCCCGAAGGAGTTGTCTCTGAATTTGTAGTGTTGCCGCAAGGTTCTGTTGGTAATGGAATCAGGTTTGGCCGGGATGGAAAAATGTATATTGCTGATTACACCAAACATAACATTCTTAGAGTTAATCTGGATAACAGGCAAATTGAGGTTTATGCCCACAATTCTACGATGAACCAGCCAAATGACCTTACAATTTCCCCTGTTTCCGGAATTATCTATGCAAGCGACCCTGCATGGAGAGATTCAACCGGAATGCTGTGGATGATAACATTAGACCGTAAGGTTACCCTTCTTGAGAAAAATATGGGAACCACAAATGGGATAGAGGTGAGCCCCGATGGCAAGCTGCTTTATGTTAATGAATCAATTCAGCGAAATGTATGGGTTTATGATATTCTTCCCGACGGAAGTATTTCAGGCAAAAGGCTCTTTTATAAATTTGATGATTTTGGAATGGATGGCATGAGGTGTGACCCTGCCGGCAACCTATACATAACACGCCACGGAAAGGGAGCGGTTGTTAAGTTGTCTCCTAATGGAAACATTACAGCCGAATACCTTCTAAAAGGTAAATTGCCTACCAATATCACCTTTTCAAATGACTACAAAAAGGCATATGTTACCCTTGCCGACAGAGGTTGTTTTGAGGTGATAGAATTCTAAACGGAACAAACAAAAACTTTATGATAAACCAAAACAGCGGCAATCTCTCTGACGAAATTAACAATGGAGAGGATAATATATCTGATGCAACTCCGGAAATACCCGAAGAAGGCGTAACAATTGATTCTGATTCCCGGGCTGAAATTGAAAACAATGAGGCAAGCAGCCCCAATAATG
>Ga0351949_1019_pt1 | contig 23635 bp, 23 predicted proteins | sample BONcelT113001G15_FD_206856 | JGI IMG/M metagenome (GOLD analysis project Ga0351949, IMG submission 206856) | Enriched cells from coal bed in the Powder River Basin, Montana, United States - BONCAT cells T11 rep3 HSBNCT.T11.300.1.G15 ... | reverse complement strand
TAATCTGCTGATAGAGAACGAAAAGAGAGGCGTAGAACAAAATTACATCACTTATTTAAAGGCCACCAAGCCGGATAAACCAGCCTTGAGTGTTAGTCAAAACGAACCAACCTCTAGCGTTAATCAAACTAAACCTGCCTCAACCGTTAATCAACATGAACGTGCTTCGACTATTAATCAAACTATTCCAAACTTGAGCGTTAATCAAATTGCAAACGACGGCTACATACATGACAAACGTTATTTTGAGCTCAAGGGCAGGGCAGAGACGTTGACCTCCAGAAAGGCCGGAATCATTTCCGCCATTAAACATTTGGCAAGAGCCCATTCAAAACTCACCACCGAACTGCAAAAAGGTAAAGAGGTCGCTGATTTTTGGGAAGAACTTCTTGAATTCAATAAAGAGGTTGAAGCTCTTGAAAAGGGACTGAAGTCAATTAAATTTTAAGCACCAAGACCGTTAATCCCTGGGAATTCTTTCCTCTTGCTTCATATTCAGTGAGTTATAAGTATTTTGGTAGTTGGCCTAACTTGCAGATTATCAACTAAAAGGAAAGAATTCCCGGGGATTATTTTTGGTTTAATCAATATAAAATACACCAATATGAAAACAGATGTTATTGCGAAGGAGTTGAATTTGCTTAGAAAAGCTTTGGAGGAGGCTGATAGGGTGCGTTTTGCAAAGGGGCTTGATGAGGCTTCCAAGGTGGAGCTTGAGAAGGCTTCGGTTGTTTTACGAATCAGGGAGAGGGAGTTGATTAATGAGATTGGGGTTGAGATTGCTGCTCAGATTAAAGAGTCGTCAGAGTCGCTTGAAGAGCTTGCCCGGTCAATCAGGCAAAGAAGTGCCCGTCTTTCGAAAACGGCAAAGAGTACCGACAGCGTGACCAAAGCTCTCGAGAGGGTTGTTGAGGCGGTTGTGCTCCTAAAACGACTAGCTTAAAAATTTGTGAATTTCAAGTTGCTTCACAAAGTGCATATAATCAAATATATACAGAATTGATAATGAGCGATTACCATGGCACTTACAGTGACCAGTAATCAAGGTCTTTGATGATGTTGCGGAAGACGCCGCGGATGTCAACTACCAGGCCGTGGGGTACGAGGAGGGCTTTGAAGTCGTCCTGGGTCATTGAGCGGTACTCTTTGTGGGGTACGGCCATTATGATGGCGTTGTATTTGCCGGTTGGTTTGTCGGCCATTTTGAAGCCGTATTCGTGCTCCACATATTGGGGGTCTGCTTTTGGGTCAACCACGTCAACTTCGGTTCTGTAGCTGATGAGTTCATAAACGATGTCGGCTACTTTTGAGTTTCGTATGTCTGAGACGTTCTCTTTGTAGGTTACACCCATTATGAGTACACGCGATTTTGCAGGTGACTGAATACCTGCCTGATTACTTGCCTGGTTACCTGCCTGATTACCTGCCTGGTTATCTGCCTGGTTACCTGACTGAATGCCCGCCTGGTTGCCTGCCTGAACGCCCGCCTGAATGCCTGCATGTATTCCTGATGCCTGGTTACCGGCAAGCATTCTCTTAACGGTCTGCTTTGCAATATATCCACCCATTGAATCATTCACAAACCTGCCTGAGGCAATCATCTGTGGGTGGTACTTGAGCTCGGAAGCCTTGTGAACCATATAGTAAGGGTCAACACCAATGCAGTGGCCACCAACCAGTCCCGGTGTGTAAGCCACGAAATTCCACTTTGTTGCCGCGGCGTTTATCACATCGTATGTATTGATTCCCATTCTGTTGAATAGAATTGAGAGCTCGTTCATTAGAGCAATATTAACATCTCGTTGAGTGTTCTCGATTATCTTGGCGGCCTCGGCAACCTTCATACCGGGAGCTCTGTGAACGCCGGCCTCCACAACCGTTTCGTAAACCTTTGCAATGATGTCAAGGGACTCGTCATCGCAACCCGAAACAATTTTAATGGTCTTCTGCAATGAGTGCTCTGCATCACCCGGGTTAATCCTCTCAGGCGAGTAGCCAACTTTGAAATCCTCGATAAACTTTAACCCTGAAACACTCTCCAGCAGCGGAACGCACTCCTCCTCAGTACAACCGGGATAAACGGTTGACTCATAAATCACATAATCGCCTCTTTTCAAAACCTTTGCGACTGACAAGGTGGCTGAAAGCAGAGGTTTGAGGTCGGGTGTGTTGTATTTGTCAATTGGCGTGGGAACTGCAACAATGTAAAAGCTTGCTTTTTTGAGCTCTTCGGGGTCGGAGGTGAAAATTATATTGCGATTCTCAAATGTTTCGGGACCTAGCTCTTCGCTTGGGTCCTGGCTGTTGCGTAACATTTTGAGGTTCCTCTCGTTTATGTCAAATCCAATAACGGACATTTTTTTGGCGAACTCAAGAGCAAGGGGTAAACCCACATATCCAAGACCCACAACGGCCAACTTGAGTTTGTTTGATATCAGTTGATTATACATATCCATATAATTATTCATGGTTTAATATGAGGTCAGATTTGAGGTTAAATTTAATGTTAAATTAAACGTTAAATCATTATTAATTTTAGCTTAACAAAGATAATGCATTTAGCTTTATTTTAAGTACTTTTGTAGCTAATACATTAAAAATACGATTTATATGTCCTGGTATGTACTTTATACATCTGCCCGGGCAGAGAAGAGAGTTTTTGATCGCATCAGTGAGATGGAGATCGAAGTTTACCTACCTTTGCACAAGGTTAAAAGAAGATGGAGCGACAGAATCAAGCTTATTGAGATTCCGCTGTTCAACTCCTATATTTTTGTCAAATGTGATGAGCATAAACTTCGCGAACTGCTTCTGATTTATGGCGTATCGAGAATTGTCTACTATCTGGGCAGACCTGCAATCGTTAGAGATTGCGAGATTGATTCTATTAAGGAATTTCTCGATGTAGCTGCTCACAAAGAGATAATTACCTCCGGTGACGAGGTTGATATCATTTGCGGGCCTTTCGAAAGCAGAGGGGGGAAAGTTCTTGAGATTGGAGACAAATGGGCCAAGCTTTATCTTAAAGAGTTGGGTGCCAAAATTTATGTATCTTTGCTGGAGATTAGCAAAAAAGAGATCGGCAATAAAAAATAACAGAGATGGATTATAACACTCAGAGAAGTAAGCTGATAATGCCCGAATATGGAAGGCATGTTCAGAAGATGATAGAATATGTGATGAACATTGAGGATAAGGATAAGCGAAACGAACAAATAAGAGCCGTTGTTGCAGTTATGGGAATTCTTAATCCACAACTACGGGACCTTAACGATTTCAGACATAAATTGTGGGATCACGTTCAGATTATTTCTGATTTTGAAATAGATATTGAATCTCCATATCCTCTGCCTACAAAGGAGACCTTTATCACGAAACCTAATCCGGTTCCTCTGGATAAAACTCCACTCAAGGCAGCTCACTACGGGAGAAATATCCAGAATATGGTGGATATGATTGCCGAAAAACCTGAAGATGAGCTTCGTCGTAATATGGTTATGGTACTTGCCAACTACATGAGGCAGCAGTATCTTATCTGGAATAAAGATTCTGTATCTGAGGAGACAATTTTTAAAGATATTGATACTCTTTCTGGCGGTAGAATTAAAATTCCGGAGGATTTTCACCTATCTACCGTTCATTATGCTCCGTCACCTACACAACAGGGAAATCAGGGTACGTATCAGTCTCATAGAGGCGAAAACTATAGGAGCGAGGGTCACAGGAGCAATGTCTACAGAGGTAATAAGAAAAAAATAAACAAGAGAAAGTAATGGCTGTTTTCAAGGTAGAGGGTGGACACCGGCTTAATGGTGAGGTCACTCCGCAGGGGGCTAAAAATGAAGCTCTCCAGATACTCTCCGCTGTATTACTCACAAAAGAGAGGGTAGTAATTCATAATGTGCCTGACATCATTGATGTTATGAAGCTCATTGAACTACTTGGCCGTCTGGGAGTAAAGGTCGAAAACCTTTGCGTTTCGGGCACTTCGGCCTGTATTTCGCACTCTTATGCCTTTACAGCGGCCGATATTGACCTTGATTTTATAAGATCACAGGAGTTCTGCAAAATGTCATCGGCTCTCAGGGGTTCGGTGATGCTCACCGGGCCGCTTCTCACAAGATTCGGCAGCGCATTCATGCCAAAACCGGGAGGCGACAAAATCGGCCGCCGCCGGCTTGATACGCACCTCATTGGTATGGAGAAGCTTGGTGCAAAACTTAATTTTGAAAGCGGTGGTTCATTCTTTGAACTTACTGCCAAAGAGGGACTTAAGGGTTGTTATATGCTTCTTGACGAGGCATCGGTTACCGGTACTGCAAACATAGTGATGGCGGCGGTGATGGCCAAGGGCACAACCACAATTTATAACGCTGCCTGTGAGCCTTATCTGCAACAACTTTGCAAGATGCTCAACAGAATGGGTGCAAAGATTTCGGGCATCGGCTCAAACCTCCTCACAATTGAAGGAGTTGAATCGCTGGGCGGAACTGAGCACACAATCCTGCCCGATATGATTGAAATAGGCAGTTTTATCGGCCTTGCTGCAATGACTGCGAGTGAGCTCACAATCAAGAATGTAGCCTACGACCAGCTTGGCATTATACCGGACCAGTTCCGCCGTCTTGGAATAACAATCGAGCGCAAAGGCGACGACATATACATACCAACACACGAACACTACGAAATTGAGAGCTTCCTTGACGGATCAATCATGACCATTGCCGATGCCCCATGGCCGGGACTCACTCCCGACCTGCTTTCGGTATTTTTGGTTGTGGCCACTCAGGCAAAAGGTTCGGTGCTTATTCACCAGAAGATGTTTGAGAGCCGCCTCTTTTTCGTTGATAAACTGATTGACATGGGCGCTCAGATTATTCTTTGCGACCCGCACCGGGCAACCATTATTGGACACAACAGGGAGTTTTGTCTAAGAGGTACCAAAATGGCCTCTCCGGACATAAGAGCCGGAATTGCTCTGCTTATTGCTGCAATGAGTGCCAAAGGGACAAGCATTATTGAAAATATTGAGCAAATCGACAGAGGCTACCAGAATATTGACATACGTCTTAATGCTCTCGGAGCAAAAATTGAAAGGTTATAATTCTAAAATTCAAGCACTTATTTAATATGGCCAAAAAGAAGAGTGTTGCTGCAGAGATCGCTCCCCCACCTAAGGGGATAGAGGCTGTTAAACTCATAACAGGTTTGTTCTTTGCTGCTTTATCGGTTTATACATTTGTTGCTCTTATCTCTTATGTTTTTACCTGGGCTGAGGATCAGTCGCTGTTGTCGCGACCCGATGTCTGGAGTACAATAGTGCCGGTAGAGAACGGTGCGGGTAAACTTGGGTTTTTCTGGGCCAACTTTTTGGTGTCAAGACTGTTTGGCCTGGGAGCGTTTATTATTCCATTCTTCTTTGCAGCAGTTGCGATATTTTCTCTTAAAATAAAGAAAGTAAGTCTTTTACGTCATTTTTTTCTCTCTGCATACGGAGCAATTATTCTGTCGCTTTTATTTTCATTCGTATTTGGGTTTACCCGTTTTGACGATTGGTTTGGTAATGGGGCAGGGGGCTCTTACGGATATTTTGTAAACAGGTGGCTTATTGGAATGCTTGGTGTGACAGGTGCTGGAGCTGTGATAATAGTTCTTTTTATAACCTGGCTTGTTTTAATAAGTTATAAGGTTGTGGAGTGGTTTGGCAGGGCAATAGCTGCAATTTTCCACCCTAAGCGTCGCGAGGAGGTTGTTATTGATGACACCTTTATGCTTGACGACTCTGCTGCGTTGGAGAAAACTGCTGATGATGCAGTCGATTCTGAGGTCATCGAAGAGGAATTGACCCAGGATGATGGCAAACAGGTTCTTTTTGAAATTGAGAAGCAGCCTGATGTTGATGTTGATAAGAAGGGTTCTGAAGTAATTGATGAAAATCTCCCTCCGTTTGAGGTTATTGAAAGTGTAAATGATGATGAGGAGGATTTTCTGAAAGATCTTCCGAAAGGCTCTCTGGATACGCTTTTTGATCCGCGCCTCGATTTGGCGGGATACCAGATTCCTCCGCTGAGTCTGTTGGATGATTATAAGGATAGGATTTTCAAAGTTCCGGCTGACGAGCTTGAAAAGAATAACAGAAAGATTGTTAAGACATTAAGTGATTATAAAATCTCTGTTGAAAAGATTTTTGCACGCACAGGCCCGACTGTTACTCTGTATGAGATTGTGCCGAGTGCCGGAGTGAGAATCTCTCAGATAAAGAGACTTGAGGATGATATTGCCCTTTCGCTTGCTGCAAGAGGTGTACGAATAATTGCCCCTATTCCGGGTACAAATGCCGTTGGTATTGAGGTTGCAAACGACAAGCCAAGTGTGGTTCCGATGAAGTCGGTTCTTGAGGATCCTAAGTTTAAAAATGCAAATTTCGAGCTGCCTGTTGTTATTGGTCGCACAATTTCCAATGAGGCAATGATGTTCGACCTTGCCAAAATGCCTCACCTTTTGGTGGCGGGAGCTACAGGCCAGGGTAAATCGGTGGGTTTGAATGCAATAATTACCTCGTTACTCTACACAAAACATCCGTCTGAACTTAAATTTGTACTCATCGACCCTAAAAAGGTTGAGCTTTCGCTCTATTCAAAAATTGAGAAGCACTTTTTGGCGAAACTTCCTGATAGTGAAGATGCTATTATTACTGATACTCAAAAGGTTGTATACACTCTAAAGTCTCTGACTATAGAGATGGATTCAAGGTACGATCTGCTTAAACTGGCTCATGTGAGAACAGTTAAGGAGTATAACGAGAAGTTTCTTTCGCGTCGCCTGAACCCTCTTAAGGGTCACAGATACATGCACTTTATTGTTGTGGTTATAGATGAGTTTGCAGATCTGTTAATGACTGCAGGTCGTGAAATTGAAGAGCCTATCGTTCGTCTTGCCCAGCTTGCGCGTGCGATTGGAATTCACCTTGTGATAGCGACGCAAAGGCCTACTACCAATATTATAACCGGCCTTATTAAGGCCAACTTCCCTGCACGTATTGCATTCAGGGTTATCTCAAATATTGACTCACGTACGATTCTTGAATCTACCGGTGCAAATCAGCTGGTTGGTCGCGGAGATATGCTTATCTCTGTCAGTGGTGAGTTAACTCGTGTTCAGTGTGCTTACATCGATACTGCCGAGGTTGAGAGGATCACCGAATTCATAGGAAATCAACAGGGTTACTCTTCGGCACACTATTTGCCCGAGTATACGGGTGAAGAGGGGGATGTTTCAATGGCGGGTGAGATTGACCTTGGAAAAAGAGATAAGCTCTTTGAAGAAGCGGCAAAACTTGTGGTACAGTATCAACAGGGTTCTACATCACTCATTCAGAGGAGAATGAATCTTGGATACAATCGTGCCGGAAGGATAATGGATCAGCTTGAGGCGGCTGGAATTGTTGGTCCTCAGGAGGGTAGCCGTGCACGTCAGGTTTTAATCTCAGATTTCATGACCCTTGACAGAATTCTCTCTTCGATTGATTAAAATGGCCAATTCATTTATGTTAAAGTCAAAAGTTGCAGGGTTAACCGGTGCATTCGTGCTCTTGGTATCGCTACTCTCTTTTACCTCCGCTAATGCAAATACAAATTCTGCTCAGTTGCTAAGGAAGATGACCGAGGCAATTAAGGAGAATGCGGCTGTTGAGCTAAAGTTTGAGATGGTTGCTAATATCGCGGGTTCGGCTACTCCTGATGCTTTCAAAGGTACTGTTCAGGCGCAGGGTAATGCCTTTAGGCTGATTAATCCTCATGTTGAGCTGTTTTGTGATGGAAAGAGCAAGTGGATACTTAATGTTGATGCCGGTGAGCTGACTATTTTTCCTAATGATACTACTCAAAAAGATCTTGTTGAGAATCCTGTTGGGTTTTTGACTTCTCTTGGTGGGTCTGACAGTGGATATAAGTTTCCTGAAAAGCCCAAGGATGGGCCGGTATGGATTATTGAGCTTACTCCGGTTAGCAAAAGGACTGCATACAAAAATGTGATTGTGGGGATTAATAAGATCACCAATCTGCCTGTTTCTATTGAATATAATGGAAAGGATGGGAGCAACTATAAGGTTGTAATCACTTCGTTTAAGAGTGTTCCTGCCTGGTCTCTCTCAAATTTTGTTTTTCCTGAATCTAAAATGTCGGGATTGACTGTAACTGACTTGAGGTAATTTTCGATTAATAGAAAATCAAGTGATTATTTCCGATTTAAATTGTTTTGCTTAGGCGAAATACCTCAATAATTGATGGGTAGGTGTTCTCAAGATAGCCTCCTAATTCCTCCCTCTTAACCCATATAGCCTTCTCGATATCCTCCTCCACTTGGGGAACGGTGTGAGTTCCATTGCCTGTGTACTCCATTTTATACCATTTTGTACATTTCAGCCAGAAGAGATTATTTCTGTGGTACGTGTGGTATGTGTCGCAGATATGCTGATTTATAACTACTTTATCTATTCCGCACTCCTCTTCAACCTCTCTCACTGCAGCACAGCGAATATCTTCGTTTGGTTCCTGAGTTCCCTTTGGCAGATCCCATTTGCCGTGTCTGAATATCATCAGAAAATCTCCCTTTGAGTTGGTCACCAAACCTCCGCCTGCATTGATGTGGGTTAGACCCGAAAAGATTTTATTGAATGTTGTCTCTTCATTATCGCTTGGTACATACATTCTTGATATGTTGGGGGTCTGGTCAAAGAGCATTGGAATGCCTCCGAGTTCTTCTGCTGAACCTGGCTTGTATAGTACTGCTTCTGGGTCTTTGATTATTTGGTCTGTATTAGAGCATACAGATAGCCGGCGGTTGTTGAAGTAGATGCTGAACATTAAAAAAATAGGATTGATTTTACTATCTTTGTGCAAAGATAAATTATTTTATGGAGTCTGTAGAAAAAATAATCGCCAGACAGCTGTTGGATATTAAAGCTGTGATGTTGAATGTGGAGAAACCGTTTACATGGGCTTCCGGTTGGAAGTCTCCTATATATTGCGATAACAGAAAGATTTTATCATACCCCAAGGCTCGTTCAATTGTCACCAAAAGTTTAGCCAGGCTCATTTCTCAAAGCTACGAGAATGTTGATGTTATTGCCGGCGTTGCTACTGGTGCTATTGCGTGGGGAGTTCTTGTTGCCGAAGAGCTTGGAAAACCGTTTATTTATGTGCGTCCTAAACCGAAAGATCATGGTACCGGCGCGCAGATTGAGGGTGAACTTCCTGCAAAGGCTAAGGTGGTTGTGGTGGAGGATCTTATCTCGACCGGCGGAAGTTCACTCTCTGCAGTTGAGTGTTTGAATAAGGAGGGGGCAAATGTTCTTGGAATGGTTGCAATTTTCTCGTACAATTTCAATAAGGCGCGCCGTGCTTTCGAGTATGGTAATGTTGAGCTTCGTACATTAACAAATTACGATTCTCTTATAAATGAGGCGGTTGAGTGCAAATATATTAAAGATTCAGACCTGGAGACCCTGCAGGACTGGAGGTATCAGCCTGAGGTGTGGGGGCAGCAAACTCAATAGGCGCTCTGTTACTTTCAAAACATTTTAAGAAATGGCTTCAAGCACACATATAGAGGGTCGGGTGGTGAGAATTGCTCGTCCTGCCGAGGTTTTGTACTCGGTGTTTACTGATTTGACAAACTTTACCAAAAACATTCCGGCTGAAATGTCAGGGAAGGCTGATTTAACTACAACTCCTGACACGCTTGTTGCAAGGGTTCAGGGGATGGAACTTGGTATTAAGGTGAGTGAAAGAACACCATTCAGCAGGGTTAGGTATGAGCAGTATGGTAAGTCGCCATTCCCATTCTCATTCACCATAATCCTTGACTCACCCGACCCCTCTCACACCGATTTTCAGCTTGTGATGGACACCGAACTTTCGGGTATGTTTAAGATGATGTTGGGTGGAAAATTGCAGGAGGTTGTAGATAAAGTTACCGACCAAATCGAAATGGCTTTGGGGGCAGTGTAATTTTATTTTTCTATCTTGTGATCAAATAGGAAGCCTATTCAAGAAATATCCATAATATGAAAAATTTAAGATCACTATTACTTTTATCTGTAATGATAATGACAGCTATGATTGTAAACGGAGAGGGCAAAAGAGGAGATTTCGGGACAAATAATCTTACAAATTCAATTATTCCCGAACCTCAGTATATATATGTAAATGGCACGGGAGGTGTTACGATAACGCAGGGGAGTGTAATTTTGGCACCCGGTTGTGAGGAGATTAATTCTGCCGATTTTTTAAATACTTATTTGCAAAAGTATTACGGTTTTTCGCTGAAAATAGTAAATACGCAGGCTGAACTTGTTGCGTTTTTGAAGTCACAGGCTTCCGGAACTTCAAGTACTACAAAATCTTCAGGTGCTGCTAATGTAGTTGTATCTCAATCAGATGAAATCTCGGTGATCGATCTCTCAATTAAACCGCTTGGCTCCCTAATCGATCCGGCCAAATTTGACTTTACAGCAGAAGATATTAAAAAGGAAGGTGCTTATTACCTTAAGACCTCCGGCAACAAGGCCCTCCTCATTGGAGCAAACCCTCAGGGGCTCTTCTACGCAGTCCAGTCTCTGATTCAAATGCTGCCTGTTCAATTAAGTGATTCAAATTCAAAGCATAAACTTAATGTAATTGATGCCGAGATTGCCGACTTCCCCCGTTTTGAGTATAGAGGTATGCATCTTGATGTTGTAAGACACATATACTCTGTTGATTATATAAAACAATACATTGATTATCTGGCTCTGCACAAGATGAATTATTTTCACTGGCATTTGACTGACGATCAGGGCTGGAGAATGGAGAGCAAAAGCCATCCTATGCTTAATGAAATTGGTTCGTGGAGGGCAGGTACCATTATCGGTATCTTCCCGGGTACGGGCGTTGACAGTACTCGTTACGGCGGTTACTACACAATTGAGCAGATGAAAGATGTGATTGAGTACGCTGCTCAGAGGTATATCGAGATTGTTCCTGAGATTGATGTTCCGGGCCATTCGATGGCAATAATTGCTACATATCCACAGTTCAGCACCACTCCTCATATTCCTAAGGAGCCTGCAATTACATGGGGTATTTATAACAGGCAGAATAATGTGCTTGCCCCGTCGGAGGCGGTTTTTGAATTTCTCTCTGATGTATTTAATGAGCTGATGGATGTTTTCCCGGGTCAATATATTCACATTGGGGCTGATGAGTGTGCGAAGAGGTGGTGGGAGGAATCTGCTGAGACTCAGGCGTTCATGAAGGAGTATGGGCTCAAGGACGAGAACGAGCTTCAGAAGTACTTTGCTAAGCGTATTGCTGATATTATTCATGCTCGTGGTCGTAAGTTTATTGGTTGGGACGAGATGCTTGATGATGGGTTGGTTGAGGGTGCTGTTGTTATGAGTTGGAGAAATGCCGAGAATGGAATTAAGGCTGCTGAGCTTGGCCACAAGGCGATAATGACTCCGATAAAATATAGCTATTTTAATGTTGCTCAAAAACGCAATGAGGATTCGCTTTGCCACAGAAGTTGGTACGCTCCGGTAGATTCTGTCTATCTGTTTGAGCCGGTTCCTGCCTCTGTTCCTGTAGAGGTTGCTGCCAATGTTCTTGGTGGTCAGGGCTGTATGTGGACTGAGTATTTCCCTCACAGGCAACGTCTTGAATACGGAATTTTCCCGCGTTTCTCTGCTCTTGCCGAGGTTTACTGGACTTTACCTTCAAGAAAGAGCTGGCCTAAGTTCCAGCTTAAGCTTGTTGACCAGTTTGACCGCTACGACCTTTGGGGGGCTAACTATGCTACTGAATTTTTCCGTTCTTCGGGTTTGTCCCGTAATAAACGGTAACTTTATTTCCCGCTCATTTAAGGGTTTATATTCATTTGTGCGTCATATATATGATCAGCCAAATTATTTGGTTATTTTTAGAAACGATCTCAATAATTATATGCGCTTTATTTAAACTTTTTGATTATATTTATTAGCTTATTAAATTATAAGTCTACTCTTTATCTCACTCACTTATACAATAATTGACCAATTAATTCATTTACTCATTCAGTCATATGTTCCAAATTAAATCAGATTCAAAAGGAAGTTATCTTTATAGGAAGTCCAACCCGGTTGTCACTCTTGATTATATGATTGAAACAATTGACTACTTTGATAAAGGAGATAAACTTCCTCAAAATTTAAGAATACTGGAGGACTCCAGAGACATTAGTATTAAATTCTCTATACAGGAGATTCCTGCAATATTAAAGAAAGCGAGTAAAGTTGCCGAAAAGTATCAATTGGTAAAACATGCAATTATATATAATTCACCTGTTTATACTGCCTTCGGTCTCTTGGCCGAAAATCTTATAAGCAATAAGAGCTATTATATAAAGGCCTTCTCTTCTATAACAGCCGCCAGAGAGTGGCTCGAGATTGACAGTTCTAGTTCTATATAACAATTTCATAATTAGCACTAAGCTTGTTGTCTGTGAATATTATTCTTAATATTTGTGTAAACATTTTGTTTTGTCAGATGTTATATAAGCTAAACTATTAATAAAAATTTTTCCCTAACTTAGTAGGTGGCATTATTATTTATGCCGCCATTTTTTTTCCGGAGTGGAGTTTGTCTTTTTACAACAGCATGAAGAATAACTTGTTATATAAAATTAAAAAAGATTCAAAAGGAGATTATCTCTACATAAAAAGTGATGACATTATTACTTTGGAAAGTAAAATTAACCTTCTTGAATCGGTTAAAAACAACAAGGCTCTTCCCCGGAATCTAAGAATTTTTGACAGTGCCGGTAATTCGAAGCTCTCATTTACTCTATCCGGTGTCAGAGAACTTATGAAAAAGGCTACTGAAGTAACAGAGGAGTTTGATTCGATTAAATACGCTATTATTCTCAACACCGCCCTCTATGTGGCATATGTAATTTTTGCAGAGACAATTACTGCAAATTCAAAATTCTCCATTAAGGTATTCTCTACACTCAAAGCCGCCAAAATCTGGTTGGAAAAATAATTCGTATTTGGCATTACCCATTTTTTACAGTGTAATTATTTGATTAATCAATAATTAAGTGTTAAAAATTTGGTTATTTGAAATGTTTGAAATATTTTTGGGCTTAAATACTATCCCAAATAAGTGTTTTCACAGACCTTCTTAAGAATTAATCTTTTTAATTTATTGCAAATCAGGTTGTAGACATTATATTGTCACGCCATTAATATTTATTTAATATGGATAAACAACAAAAAGCACACACAAATGACACCCAACCCTACGAACCACCTTGTATAGAGGTAGTTGAAATTTCTGTTGAAAAGGGCTTCGCCGACTCTACCACTGATTTTGGAGAAGATGTATGGTAATTTATTAAAAGAAGAAAGATTATTAAAAATTATTAAAATGAAAAAGACAATAAATTATTCATGGGTCCTGTCATTGCTACTCTTAGTGCTTGTTGTTATCCCTGTCTCATGCAGTAAAGAGACTTCAAATGAGAACCCGGAAAATCCTCAGCCGAAGACCATTTTACCAATAAAAATTACCGGAGAGCACGCAAATGTTGACACTAAGACTACTCTGGATGGCGTTGTAACCTCTTGGTTTGCAGCTACTGATAAAGTGGGAATTTACTCTTCCCTTGCTCGTACACAAGCCGGCGGTAGCGGTGACCTGGTTGTTAATGCCGAATTTACAGCTGCAAGCAGTGCTTTCAGTTCAAGCTTTACCGGCACTATGTTTTGGGGCGCTGAGAGTGCTTCGCATACATTCTATGCCTACTATCCTTATGCAGCAGGTTCTCCTGCCTTGACAGCTGTTCCGGTATCGCTTCCGGCAGTACAGACACAATCGGCTGCAAACAGTACTGCGCACATTGGTGCCCTTGATTTTTTAGTTGCCACTCCGGTAACTGTTACTTCGCCGGCCAACACCAATGATGTGGATAATGAGGTAAATCTCAAATACAACCACCTTTTTACAGTTCTTGAGTTTCAGATAAAAGGTACAGGACAACTAAAGGCTGTTAAACTATTAGCAAACCGCACACTTGCTTTTAGCGGTGGTACAATAAACATTACCCAGGCAACTCCTGCAGCTAATGCTGCCTATACTATTGCCAACCAGACAGGAAAGTCGAATGAAGCGGTAGTAATGTTAACTGATCTTGCCACACTAACTGCTACCAACACCGCTACTAAGGTTTATATGGTTATCAATCCGGGTACACCTACTGGTGATTGCCTTATTGGATTGTCAGTTGATGGCACAACCTGGACTTACATCAATAAAGCAGCCCCTGTTGGCGGTTTTAAGCGTGGGATCAAATATGTGGTTACGGTAAATGCCAGTGAATTAACTCTTGAGAATGTTGTAGTCGGTCTGACAGGTAAGGTATGGATGGACAGAAACTTGGGCGCATCGCAAGTGGCTACAAGCAGCACAGATGCCTTAGCTTATGGCGATTTTTACCAATGGGGCAGAGGCTCGGATGGGCATCAGATCAGAACATCAGGCACAACCAGCACCTTATCAACCACAGATGCACCGGGACATGCTAATTTTATAACAAATACTGTCTATCCTTTCGATTGGCGCGCTTCAAGAAACGACAACTTATGGCAAGGTACGAGCGGTATCAATAATCCATGTCCGAGCGGTTTTAGACTACCAACCGTAACTGAATTAAACAATGAGAGAGTAACTTGGAGTACCAATAATGCAGCAGGAGCTTACGCAAGCCCATTGAAGTTTACCGTAACAGGCTCCCGCAGCTACAGTAGTGGTTCCCTCGACGGTGTTGGTGAAGTCGGCACCTACTGGTCGAGTACCGTAGATGGTGCTAGCTCTCGCGCCCTGTACTTCTACAGTGAAGATGCCGCCATGACCAGCAACTTCCGTGCGACCGGCTATTCATTGCGCTGCATTAAGAATTAAAAATGATTTGAACCCCGAATGTTGAACGGTTCATTATCAATTATTATTGTAAAGAGTTCGGTATTGTACCGGGCTCTTACCTTTTAGTTTTAGCAAACTCTAGAAATCACTATGTTATAGTTTTGGATTAGCCAGAACTTAAAATTTGACATCACGTATATTTGGTATAAGTATATTTTTTTCAGTGTAATTAATTGACTAATTAATAATTAAGAGTCAAAAAATTTTATTTTTTCAAAAAGAATAAATATCTTTAATGTTGAATTTGACCTCAAAAATGCGGTGATTTTCAGAGCTTTTCGTAAGAACAAATCATTTAATATATTGCAAATCAGGATGTAGACATTTTATTGCCTCACCATTTATACTTAATTACTATGGATAAACAACAAACAGCACACACAAATGACACAGCAGTATTCACAAATATCTTTGGTGTCGACCAACCCTACGAACCGCCTTTTATAGAGGTAGTTGAAGTTTCTGTTGAAAAGGGCTTTGCCGACTCTACCACTGATTTTGGAGAAGATGTATGGTAATTTATTAAAAAAAGTAAGATTATTAAAAATTATTAAAATGAAAAGGACAATAAATTATTCATTGATACTGTCTCTGCTTTTCGTGCTTGTTGTTATCCCTGTCTCTTGCAGTAAAGAAAGTGCAAAAGAGAACCCTCAGCCGGAGACCGATCTGCCGTTAATAAAAATTTCAGGAGAACACGCAAATGTTGACACCAAAACCACGCTTAATGGAGTTGTAACCTCCTGGATTGCAAACACTGATAAAGTTGGTATTTACTCTTCCCTTGCTCGTACACAAACCGGCGGTAGCGGTGACCTGGTTGTTAATGCCGTATTTACAGCTGCAAGCAGTGCTTTCAGTTCAAGCTTTTCCGGCACTATGTATTGGGGTGCTGAGAGTGCTTCGCATACATTCTATGCTTACTATCCTTATGCAGCGGGTTCTCCTGCAGCAACAGCTGTTCCGGTATCGCTTCCGGCTGCGCAGACTCAGTCGGCTGCAAATAGTACTGCACATATAGGTGCCCTTGATTTTTTAGTTGCCACTCCTGTAACAGTCACCTCTCCCAATAACACCTATGAGGTTGCTAATGAAGTAAACCTAAAATACAATCACCTCTTTACAGTTCTTGAGTTTCAGATAAAAGGTACAGGGCAACTAAAAGCTGTTAAACTCTCAGCAAATAGAACCCTTGCTTTTAGCGGTGGTACAATAAACATTACCCAGGCAACTCCTGCAGCTAATGTCGCCTACACTTTTGCCGGCCAGACAGGCACCTCAAATGAAGCGGTAGTAACCCTTACAGATGAGGCCATACTCACTGCCACTAACGCCGACACTAAGGTTTATATGGTTATCAATCCGGGTACACCTACAGGTAATTGTACTATTAGACTCTCATCTGATGGTGTAAATTATCTGACCATCAGCAAAGAAGCTCCATCCGGAGGCTTTGTACGCGGCAAGAAATATGTTGTAGCTATCGATAAAGCCACGGCTGTCTCAACTGTCCCGGATGCACCAATAATTGGTACAGCAACAATGGGAGATGCCCAGGCAAGGGTAACATTTACAGCATCTAATAATGGAGGCTCTGAAATAACAAGCTACACGGCAACATCAAGTCCGGGTGGTTTAACAGGCACCGGTACTGCCAGTTCAATTACAGTAACCGGTCTCACCAATGGAACTGCATATACTTTTACAGTAACAGCCACAAATACAAATGGTACCAGTGTGCCAAGTTCTGCTTCAAATTCTATAACGCCAGCAGGTATACCTGTTGTAACCAACCCAACAACTGGTAAGATATGGATGGACAGGAATTTAGGCGCCTCACGGGTAGCAACAAGCAGCACCGATGCAGAAGCTTATGGTGATTTATACCAATGGGGAAGAGCAGCCGATGGGCATCAAATCAGAACATCAGGCACAACCAGCACATTATCAACCACAGATGTACCTGGACATGCTAATTTTATATTAGCCTCTAGTGATTGGCGTTCACCGCTAAACACGAATTTATGGCAGGGGGTAAATGGAGTAAACAACCCATGCCCGAGTGGTTTTAGAATACCTACCGAGGCTGAATTAGAAGCCGAGCGTTTAAGTTGGGGCAGCAATAATGCAGCTGGGGCTTTTGGCTCGCCACTTAGATTTACTGTAGCAGGCCTCCGAGTGAGAAGTGATGGTTCGCTCTTCGATGTTGGTTCCGGCGGCAACTACTGGTCGAGTAGTACCCCTAATGCCAGCTACTCGCGCAGCCTGTACATCAGCAGTAGCAATGCCATGTGGAACAACTACGATCGGGCAACAGGCCGATCTGTTCGCTGTATCAAAGATTAAGTGTATGGACTTGAGTCCTGAGCAAAATGCACTTTTCTCACTATTAAAGACCTCTCTGTGCTTGAGCAACAGAGAGGCCTTTATAGAAATTCCTAATGGTCTGGATTGGAACAGCCTTGTTAACCTTGCTGTCAGGCAAGGTGTGTTGTCTCTCACGCTGGACGGAATGAGACAAATGGAGCAATCCTGCACGATTCCGAAAATTAGCAGTCTTGATGGGCTCTCCCGGGAGGTGCTTATTCGTTGGGAGCTGAGTTCAAAAAAACAGGAGGCAAGAAACAAAAAGCAAAGAGCGGTTATAAAAGAGCTGGTTGCGGTTTTTCGTGAGAATGGTATAGAGATGCTTTTGCTTAAAGGAATTGGTTTAAGTGAGCTTTATCCAAATCCAAATCACAGGGAGTGCGGAGATATCGATATTTTCCTTTTTGGAGATTATGAAAAGGGCAATAAGGTTATTGAAGAGTTAGGAATTGAGGTTGAGAAAGATGGGTCAAAACACTCGAATTTCTTTTTTAAAGGGGTTCCTGTAGAAAACCACAAAACATTTCTGAATGTGGAATATACCCAAACCGATAAAAATCTGGAAAAGCATTTACACAAGATTCTTTATGAGCAGGGGTTTGACTCAATAGTGATAGATGATACAAAGGTTCGTATTCCCACGCCCGATTTTACTGCAATCTTTCTATCCCGTCACGACATCACTCATTTTTTGGCATCCGGACTGGTATTGAGGCATTTTTGCGATTTGACTCTCTTTTTTCATATAAACAGAGAGAGAATAGATTTTGCAAATTTTGAGTTAGTTATGAGAGAGCATGGTCAGTACAATTTAATCTGCTCATTTCTGGCAATAGGTCAGTGGCATTTTGGTCTTCCAAAAGAGAGCCTTGCAGAGTTTTCGATTGACCAGCAGCAAGTTGTTGCTCTTACAAACCGGGTTTTAGAGGATACTTTTTGTAACCCATACAGATCAATTGACAGAAAAGAGATTGAGACGATGTGGGTTCCTCGTAGAAAATTGTTGGGTGTTAATCAACTTGTTCGTTCAAAGTGGAAATATGATTCAATGGAGAATGGATTATTTTTTAAATCGCTAATATTTAGGGTGTTTCAAAATTTTCGAACCCGTAACTGGAAATAATATGCTAAAGATATTCCCTGCGTGTTTTAAGTGGATGGCATTGGTTTTTTTAACTGTTGTGCGGGCGTTTCTTGAGATGGCAGGTCTGGCATTATTTGTTCCTCTTTTACTGCTTCTGCTTGAAGAGGATGGAATCTCCAAAAATGAGTGGTTGAACCGGGTCTATACAGGATTGAATATCGATAGTTTTGGGAGCTTTCTTTTGTTGATTTGCGGAGTGGTTCTGTTATTCACATTATTGAAAAATCTTGCACTTCACAAGATTAACAACCATCAAAACAGATCTCTTTTAAAAATATTCTCTCACTATTCTGAATCTCTTTTTACCCGCTATTATAACAAAGGTTTACTCTTTATAAAGGAGAGCAGCTCTCATGCTCTTTCTCACAACACAAATAGTGTTTGCTACTCATATGTTTTTGGTGTGCTTAGCCCGGCTATATCGTTGGTAGGAGATCTGATTCTGGCAATATTGATAGTTGCTTCGCTTGCTTATGTGAACATTTATATTGCTCTGATAGAGGTTATTCTCTTTATTCCGTTTGTCCTTTTCTATCAGATGAAAATTGGTGGAGAGCTTCAAAGGGCGGGTAAGTGCGATAATGAGGCCAAGAAGAACCAATGGAGGGTTACTATTGAGACATTCAGGGGCTATGCCGAGGTAGAGGTAAATAACTCATTTCCAAAACTTATAAATGTTTTTACAAAGGGGTTGGATGCAATTTCAAATTATAGGGTGAGAACAGAAAACCTTAAGAGCATCTCTTCCAGACTAATTGAGATAGGGGTTATAGTTGTAATCATGGGAGTTATTTTAACAGGATACTTTTTTGATAGTACTGGTGGTGATTTCCGGTTGCTGGTTGCTCTTTTTGCAGTGGCCACCCTAAAGCTTATGCCTGCTCTGAGGTCTGTTGTTTCTCAATATTCAGTTATAAAATCCAATATGTACACTCTGGAAATTATTAAAGATATCCATAAGGAGGCTGATATAGATAAGGAGCAGGTACCTTATTCAAGTACTCCATTAAAATTTGATAATAAACTGGAATTCAGGAATGTTTGCTTTGGATACGATGATAGAGATTTGACATTAAACAACTTCTCTATTACAATTAACAAAGGGGAAAAGGTCGGTATTAAAGGGGATTCCGGTTCCGGTAAAAGCACTCTGTTTTACCTTTTGCTTGGACTTTATAACCCTTCAAGAGGGGATATTTATATCGATGACACTCTGCTTAGCCCTCAAAACAGAGGCGAATGGCATAAACGGGTGGGATATGTATCTCAGGATATATTTATTATGGATACTACCTTGGCAGAGAATATAGTTTTGGCGCAGGAGACAGATTACGAAAGGTTGAATATGGCTATTGAGCGAGCATCTCTTAAAGGTCTGGTTGATAGTCTCCCTCTAGGAATAGATACCAGAATAGGAGATAATGGCTGCCGTTTATCCGGTGGAGAGAAGCAGAGAGTTGCAATAGCTAGGGCATTATATAAAAAGGCAGATGTGTTTCTGCTTGACGAGCCTACCTCTGCGCTCGATAGTAAAACAGAGGACGAAATCACCAAGACATTGGAGCACCCGGCATTTCAGGAGAAAAATATGACTATTGTAATTGTTTCTCACAAGGAGAGTATGCTTAGTATATGTGATAGAATAATTGATTTAAGTTGAATGAAAAATAAATTAAACTATAAAATTGCTGACCAATCTGTAGAGATACATACAGATTCCCTTGGCGATATTGACAAACTGCTCTCCGGTTTTGTGCATTTCAATGATTCTTCTGATGTTAAAGAGCCTTTAATACAGCTATATAGAGAGTTTGAATCAGATGAGTCGGAATTGTTTTCGGCAGATGATGAGAGTAAGGTAATTCACACGTTTGACCTTGAGGAGGATTTTTGCAAGTTTAGGAAAAAAGGGGGAAAATATTATTTTTCAATTACAACAAGAGGTGGTGATGCTTCGATGGAATTTGCAATGGAGATTGGTTCGCCAAAGGTAAGCTGCCGGTTAATACCAGACTCTGAAAATGGACGGGTTAACCTTCCAAACCCTTTCCACCTGAAATTTTCTTTGTGGATGGTACTTGGGTTTTCGGGAATTCCCAAAAAATTCTCTGCTCTCCATTCATCAGTGATAATTTATAATAATAGTGCTGTTTTGTTCCTGGGGGAGTCGGGAACCGGCAAAAGCACGCACACCAAGCTTTGGTTGCAACATATTGCCGGCAGTAAGCTTCTCAATGACGACAGCCCGATTCTGAGTGTAGATGGAGAGAAGGCCAGTGTACATGGGTCGCCATGGAGTGGAAAAGGGCAAAAATATGTGAATGAGAGGTACCCTGTAAGGGCAGTTGTTAGGATTAAGCAACACTCTTCCAATGAATTACAAAAGCTTAATACTCTTGAGTCTTTTGGCGCGCTATACCCGTCATTCCCTCCGGCTTTTCTGAAAGACAATTACTTCGAAGGGCATATTTGCGAAATTATTTCAAAAGTAATCTCAACCACACCGGTTTATAACTTACACTGCCTGCCAAATCGTGAGGCTGCTTTTCTGGTTAAGGAGGCCTTTTATAAATGAAAAAGATCATTCCAAATATTGATGCTCTAAATATTATTGAAGAGGCTCTTAAGTCAGGAAGCAGTGTGCGTATCACAGTGCGTGGCAGTAGCATGAGTCCGCTACTTCTTGATGGTGTTGACGTGGTTACCCTCAATCCATTCATTCGTGAAGAGCTTAAAGTTGGAGACGTCATTCTTTTTCGTTACAGAGAGGCGTTTGTGCTTCATAGAATTGTTGATATACAAGGCTATAGTGCACACGGGGGAAAGATTATTACAAAGGGAGATGCTCTTGAACAGAGAGAAGAAATTGACTTTTCTGATGTAGTTGCAGTGGCAGAGGTGCCTAAAATCGGACTATTCAGATTATCACTCCGAAGAGGGCGAATTTTTATAAACAGGATAATACTTCATTTTTCCAGACTTTTAAAATAACACAACTGATACGCTTATGAAACTTAGACCTAACTTGACAATACGCGAAATTGCCGGAGAGAAGATGCTGGTTATTAATGGCGCAGCCGGAGTAGACCTTACCAAAGTGGTGATGCTCAACAGTTCTGCTGAATTTCTATGGAACTCTTTGCAGGGAAAGGATTTCCAAAATGAGTGTGCCGAAGATTTGCTAATCAGTAAATATGGGATTACAAAGGAACAGGCAAAAACTGATGCCGGAGCCTGGATAAAATCAATGATAAAGGCAGGTCTGATTATATCTCATGCCGATTAATGAATTCAAATTTATTTTATTAAACAATTGATACTTAATACTTAATTACTATGGATAAACAACAAACAGCACACACTAATGACACAGCAGTATTCACAAATATCTTTGGTGTCGACCAACCCTACGAACCGCCTTTTATAGAGGTAGTTGAAGTCTCTGTTGAAAAGGGTTTTGCCGACTCTACCACTGATTTTGGAGAAGATGTATGGTAATTTATTAAAAAAAGTAAGGTTATTAAAAATTATTAAAATGAAAAAGACAATAAATTATTCATGGATCCTGTCACTGCTTTTCGTGCTTGTTGTTATCCCTGTCTCTTGCAGTAAAGAAAGTGCAAAAGAGAACCCTCAGCCGGAGACCGATCTGCCGTTAATAAAAATTTCAGGAGAACACGCAAATGTTGACACCAAAACCACGCTTAATGGAGTTGTAACCTCCTGGATTGCAAACACTGATAAAGTTGGTATTTACTCTTCCCTTGCTCGTACACAAACCGGCGGTAGCGGTGACCTGGTTGTTAATGCCGTATTTACAGCTGCAAGCAGTGCTTTCAGTTCAAGCTTTTCCGGCACTATGTATTGGGGTGCTGAGAGTGCTTCGCATACATTCTATGCTTACTATCCTTATGCAGCGGGTTCTCCTGCAGCAACAGCTGTTCCGGTATCGCTTCCGGCTGCGCAGACTCAGTCGGCTGCAAATAGTACTGCACATATAGGTGCCCTTGATTTTTTAGTTGCCACTCCTGTAACAGTCACCTCTCCCAATAACACCTATGAGGTTGCTAATGAAGTAAACCTAAAATACAATCACCTCTTTACAGTTCTTGAGTTTCAGATAAAAGGTACAGGGCAACTAAAAGCTGTTAAACTCTCAGCAAATAGAACCCTTGCTTTTAGCGGTGGTACAATAAACATTACCCAGGCAACTCCGGGCAGTGGAATTGCCTACACCCTTGCCGGCCTCACAGGAACATCTAGCGAAGCGGTAGTAACTCTGACTACTCCTGCCACACTCACTGCCACTAACGCCGACACTAAGGTTTATATGGTTATCAATCCGGGTACACCTACAGGTAATTGTATTATTAGCCTATCAACTGATGGTACAACCTGGAAATACATTAACAAAGCAGCACCTGCCGGAGGCTTTAAACGTGGGGTCAAATATGTGGTTACAGTTGATGCTTCAAGTGCTTCTGCTTTAGGAACAGGAGAAGTGGTCAGTCTAACCGGCAGAGTTTGGATGGACAGAAACTTGGGTGCTTCGCGAGTGGCTACAAGCAGTACAGATGCCTTAGCTTATGGCGATTTTTACCAATGGGGCAGGCTAGCCGATGGACATCAATTGAGAACATCTTTAACCACCCCCACACCAGCAGACTCAGATAATCCTGGACATGCTAATTTTATAACAACCATTTCTGAACCCCACGATTGGCGCGCTTCACAAAACGACAACTTATGGCAAGGTACGAGCGGTACCAATAACCCTTGCCCGACCGGTTTTAGACTACCAACCAAAACAGAATGGGATAATGAACGCCTCACCTGGGCAACAAATAATGCTGCAGGAGCTTTCGCAAACCCTTTAAAACTCCCCGCAGGAGGCAACCGTAGCACCGGTGGTTCACTCTTCAATATTGGTACCTATGGTTACTGCTGGTCGAGTACCGTTAATGTTGCTCTCACTGACTTCCTACTCTTCACCGATAGCAATGCCTTTATGTTCACGAACCACCGTTCGACCGGCCTCGCTGTGCGCTGTATTAAGGATTAAGAATGATGTGAACCCCAAAAATTGAACGGGTTAATACTAATCATTATTGAAAAGAGTTCGGTA
>Ga0351949_1017_pt1 | contig 24346 bp, 25 predicted proteins | sample BONcelT113001G15_FD_206856 | JGI IMG/M metagenome (GOLD analysis project Ga0351949, IMG submission 206856) | Enriched cells from coal bed in the Powder River Basin, Montana, United States - BONCAT cells T11 rep3 HSBNCT.T11.300.1.G15 ... | reverse complement strand
TTCGACATGGGTTCGGATCAGGATGACACCGTGATTATGCCGCTGCGAACTGTGCAACGGCGTCTCAGCGGTAGTCAGGATATCAGCCGTCTGAGCATCTCGGTGAAGGAGGGGGCTTCCATCGACGCGGTGAAAAAACAGCTTACCCTGCTCATGCGCGAACGGCGTTCAATTGGCGAGAATGAAGAGGACGACTTTCGCGTTATGGACACCCGGCAGCTTGCCGAAACCCTCACCAGCACCACCAAAATTCTCACCATGCTGCTCGGTGCGGTCGCTGCGGTGAGTCTGCTGGTAGGCGGTATCGGCATCATGAACATCATGCTGGTGTCGGTTACCGAACGAACCCGCGAGATCGGCATTCGCCTCGCCATCGGCGCGCTGGAACGTGAAGTATTGCTGCAGTTCCTTATTGAAGCAGTGGTGTTGTCAAGCATCGGCGGCTTGATCGGCATTGCGGTCGCAACCGCTGCTTCCATGGTCCTGGCCGGCCTGATGGGTGTGCCGTACTTGTTTGGCCTCGGCATCAACCTGCTGTCTTTCCTGTTCTCTGCCGCCATTGGAGTCATCTTCGGCTACTTCCCGGCGCGCCGGGCGGCCGGTCTCAACCCGATCGACGCTTTGCGGCATGAGTAATCACGATCGTGGAGACTCTGTTTGGGCAGGCGACAGGCAGGTCCATCCAGGTGAAAGCGTGCTCAAAGGAATACTGATTCACTGTGATTTGTTTGTCGGGCAAAAAAAACCCTTGAAATCCGGAGGATTCAAGGGTTTTTAACCATGTCTTATAATTGTAGTAGCAGAATATCCCAGCCCATTTTTTTCTTCCGCTGCTGAGTATCTGGTTACTTTACAACGCTTCTGGCCAGTTCCAGGGCAACTTCCTTATAGGGATTGGCGTACAGGATGATCAGACAGATAACCAGTACGTAGATCGCCAGGGATTCGATCATGGCGAGACCGATCATCATCGTTGTCAGCAGTTTGCCATAGACGCCGGGATTCCGGGCGGTTCCTTCCAGTGCAGCTTTAATGGCGTTACCCATGCCGATACCGGGGCCGATAACCCCAATGGCCATGCCGAGACCTGCTGCAAGAATACAAATGGTGATAAATAACATCCTCTGTTACCTCCTGTTTATTGTTTTTTCCTAAACGGTATAGGAAACGAAAGTCCAATAATTTAATGGGTTTCTTCCAGCGAACCCTGGATGTAGATAATCGACAGGAGCATGAAAACGAAGGTCTGGAGAAACGCCACCAGTACGCCCATCATCATCATGGGGAGCGGAACAAGAAACGGGACGAGGCCGAAGAAGATCAGCAGAATAAGTTCGTGACCGTTCATGTTGCCGAAGAGACGGAACGAGAGTGAAAGGGGCCGGCTCAGGTGGCCGATGATTTCGATGGGCAACATGGCAGGCGCCAGCCACCAGACCGGTCCGAGGAAGTGCTTGAAGTACTTGAAGCCGTGCTCTCGGATGCCGACCACGTGGGTAGAAAGGAAAACTATGACTGCGAGGGCGATGGTGGTGTTGAGATTCGCCGTTGGTGGGTAGAAGCCCGGGATTAGTCCGATAATGTTCGAAAACAGAATGAAAAGAGCGAGGGTTGCGATGAGCGGAAAGAACGACCGCCCCCTTTCACCCATGTTTTCGACGATCATATTTTCAATCCAGCTGATGCAGGCTTCCATGAAATTTTGCAAACTTCCGGGAATCTTGCTTATGCGGGACCTGACCAGTAAAGCAAGAACGATGAGAATCGCCATGACCAGCCAGGCGTGAACAATGGCATCGATACCGGCTTCATTGGTGAAGGGCAGCGGATACTTTGTGAAGGTAAATGGCCTTGTAAGCGGTGAGAGCAGCTCCCGGAAGAACTGGAGAAACAGATACGGATGAGTCATGATTCGCTAACCTCCGTTGAGGGTTGCCAGATAGACAGTTACAGCGATGATAGTAATGACCAGGACCGAAAGCCCCAGCAACAAACCGAATATGTTGATTTTAACGTAAATTATCAGAATTGAAACAATTATTGCCAGTAGTGCCAAACGAAGTGCATAGCGTAGCTGAGCGAATCTGACCGCTTGCGGGGCCGGCAAGCCCATGGCGCGCTGGAGGGTTCGGTACAGCCAGTGGCTGTTGGCGATTGCCGCAATTCCCCCTGCAACCACTCCGATGGTAAATGACGCGGAAATGAAGATCAGACCACAGACGGCGAGCAGTGCCAGCAGGACCGAACTGCCGATGGTCAGAACGGCGAAAATATTATTTTCGTCTATTTTCACCGGACTCACTGTTCTTGATTGTTTTTTTAATTATTACATAGATATTGCGAAACGCCGCGATGATGCCGATAAAGAGAAAGATGAAGAAAAAAATGTGCTCCGTTCCGAACCGCTCATCAAGAAAGCGGCCGAAAATCACGCCCATGGCAATGGCCAGCACAACGGAGAAACCCATACTGGATACAGTTGCAAGTACTTTCAGCAGGTTCCGTTTTTCTTCATCCATTACCCTGATCCTTATAGCATAGTAAAAATAAAATAAACAACCATAATTTTCGTGATACTAAAATGATGGCGGCAGCGGTTATTGGGTGACGACGAAGCCCCGCGCCCGACGGTGATCTGCCTGCAGTCGGAGCAGCTCTGCAAAATTCAAAGAACTGACGAGTCAACGATGGCGAAGCGTACCGTGCCGACTCAGCCTGCCGCCAGGATGTCGAATGCGTTTCGAGCTGCCAGGGCTGTTCGGTCGATATCCTCAGCCGAATGGGCCATGGAGACGAAGGCGGTTTCGAACTGGGACGGAGCCAGGTAAATGCCCTGTTCCAGCATGGCACGGAAGTACCTGCCGTAGGCCGCGGTATCGCAGTCGGCTGCCGTTGTCCAGTCGTGAACTTCGTGTTTGGTGAAGAAGACGCAGAGCATACTCCCGACCCGCGTGGAATAGATTGGGTAGCCGGCATCTGCCGCGGCTCGGCTTATGGCATCGGCAACCTTGGCGCTCTTTTCCTCCAGCCGTTGATAGAAACCCTCTTCCTGCAGGATTTCGAGGGTTGCGATCCCCGCGGTCATGGCCAGCGGGTTGCCGGAGAGGGTGCCTGCCTGGTAGACGCTGCCGGAAGGAGAGAGGAGTTCCATGATTTCCCGTTTACCGCCAAAGGCCCCGACCGGAAGACCGCCGCCGATGATCTTGCCGAGCGTCGTCAGGTCGGGAGTAATGCCATACAGTTCCTGGGCGCCGCCATAGGCTACTCGGAAGCCGCTCATCACTTCATCGAAGATGAGGACGATCTTTTCCCGGTCGCAGAGGTCGCGCAGCCCTTGGAGGAAGCCCTGCCGGGGGGTAACGGTTCCCATGTTGCCGGCAATCGGTTCGATGATGATGCAGGCGACCTTTTCCCGATTTTCGGCCACAAGAGCCTGCACCGAAGCCAAGTCATTGTATTCCGCGATCAGGGTGTGGCGGGCAAAATCGGCCGGGACCCCGGGAGAGTCGGGTACCCCGAAAGTGGCGGCTCCGGAGCCGGCTTTTACCAGGAGCGAATCGGCATGGCCATGGTAGCATCCGGAGAATTTGATGATTGCGTCGCGTCCGGTATAGGCACGCGCGAGTCGAATGGCGCTCATTGTCGCTTCGGTTCCGGAACTAACCATCCGGACCATTTCAATGGAAGGAACCGCGGCAACGACCATCTCCGCCAGCTGCACCTCAAGATCAGTGGGGGCGCCGAAGCTTGAGCCTTTTCCCATGGCTGCCGTTATGGCGGCAACAACCTTCGGATGGCAGTGGCCAACGATCATCGGTCCCCACGAACCCACATAGTCAATGAATTCATTGCCGTCTGCATCGAACATTTTCGAGCCTGACGCCCGTTCGATAAACAACGGCTGGCTGCCAACGGATGTAAAGGCGCGAACCGGGCTATTGACTCCGCCGGGAATAATTTTTTTGGCTTTTTCGAATAGAAGGGCTGAACGGTCATGTTTCATGAAATCACCATTGACGTGCTGAGGTTGTTGTGCAGAAATCAGCCGTTTTTGAAATCTTCGGCATAGCGGATATAATTCCTGGCCGAGGTGCGGATTCGTTCCAATTCCTCCGCGGTCAGATCCCGCTTGTAGCGGGCCGGTGATCCGAGCCACAAGGTGCGAGGCGGGATTATTGTGCCCTCGGTTACCAGGGCGCGGGCTCCCACGAGGGATTCTTCCCCCACCACAGCCTTGTCCATGACCACGGCCTGCATGCCGATGAAGGCACCGTTTTCAATGGTGCAGCCGTGAAGGGTTACGCTGTGTGCGACGGTTACATAGTCACCGATGATGAGCGGGGCACCGGGGTCCTGGGAATTTTTCCGGTGAGTTACGTGCAGCATGGAGAGGTCCTGGATGTTGGTTCCTGTTCCGATCCGGATAGAATTTACGTCTCCGCGCACAACGGAATTATACCAGATACTGCTTAGCAGACCTATCGTTACGTCGCCGATTATCACCGCGGTCTCGGCGATGAACGCCGACGGGTCGATTTTCGGAACGATGTCTTTGAATGGTCGGATCATGGGGCACTACCCCGCTCTTGTTTTCAGTCCCGGGGCACTGCCAGCATCCGGTCAAGGGCACGCTTTGCCGGTATCCGGATATCCTCTGGCACCCGAACTTCCGGGGTCATGGTCTTCAGTGACGCAAGGATGTCGTCCAGGGAGATCAGTTTCATATTCGGGCAGATAAGGGACGGCGAGGCAAGGATGAATTCCTTGTCGGGGTTTTCCTTTTTCAGTCGATAGAGGATCCCGGCCTCGGTTCCGATAATGAATTGTTGTGCCGGACTCGTGCGGCAATAGTCATACATGCCGCTGGTGGAGCAGGCATGGTCGGCCAGGGCGGAGATTGCCGGACTGCATTCGGGGTGGCAGATAAACAGGGCGTCGGGGTATTCTCCCTTGAGACGGAGGACCTCTTCGGGCCGCAGTCTTTCATGGGTGGGACAGAAGCCGTCCCAGAAATGGAAGGTTTTCGGGGAGGACTTGGCAATGAAACGGCCCAGATTGCGGTCGGGCACAAAAATAAGCTCGTTTTCAGCAAGTGATGCGACGACGCGAAACGCATTTCCCGAGGTGCAGCAAATGTCGGTATGGGCCTTGACGGCAGCGGTGGAATTCACATAGGTTACTACCGGTACGCCGGGAAAACGGGCTTTCATCTCCAGCAGGCCTTCGACCGTTACCATGTCTGCCATGGGACAACCTGCGTCAAGGCGCGGCAAAAGCACCGTCTTGTCCGGTGAAAGGATGGATGCGGATTCCGCCATGAAATGAACGCCGCAAAAGACAATGACGTCCGCCTCAGTCTTCGTGGCTTCAATGGAAAGGGCAAGTGAATCACCCGTGATGTCGGCAATTTCCTGGACTTCATCCCGCATGTAATTATGGGCAAGCAAAACGGCGTTCCGTTTTTTCAGAAGTTCGCGGATCTCATCTTTGATATCTTGTTGATTCATAACGTGTCTTTTCCCTGTTACGCCGTCTAGGAGCCTGTCGGACTTAGGAAATCAAAGCGAAAATTAGTCTGGGCGAGGAAAGATTTTGTCGATTTTGCAGGGCAATAGTTGTTCTATTGACCAAAAAAGCGGCGGAATATGGTACGTCCAGACGGATTTGCAGCTGATTTACCCTAAGTCCGACAGGCTCCTGGGAGATCGGCAAAATAGTTGACAAAACCTGACAGATAGTAGCCAATGTTCGCTGGTATGTCAAACTCTTTGCTCGTCCAGAGCATGCAAGATACAGCTTCGATCCGGCTTTCTATCGCTACCCTTTCTTGACACCCTTCGGGAAAACCTCTATTATTTTTTCAGTACTGAATTTCCCGTACTGCCGAGCCGAAAGAAAATAACCAGTTTCCATCCGGATACTCCGGATGTGAAACTATTGATTTTCATCAAAAAACTAATTAATTGCTTTCCCCTCATCGTTGGTTCCTGTGCGATGAGGCGAAAAGATCGTAAAGTGAGGTCTCGTATGTTTGGCTTCGGCATGCCGCAAATCATTATCATTCTGGTGATAGCGCTGATTATCTTCGGCCCCCAGAAGTTGCCCGAGCTTGCCCGCTCCCTTGGCAAAGCACTCGCTGATTTTAAACGTGCAGCAAATGACTTCAAAGCCACCATCGATGACGAGGCACAGAATCAGGAGGCGCGGGAGACGGCGCTGAAAGAGGCGGAGGTCGGGAAAGAAGTCCCCGTGGAAGGGGATGGACGGGAAGCGGCGGATGATACGGTGGCGACGGAACAGAAGAACGTCTGAACCGTGTAGCGGATAGCAATAAAAAAGGCGGATTTCTCCGCCTTTTTTTATTGCACAGGTCCAGTTGGAGCTGCAAACAAATACCATGGGGCATCTTGCATCTCATCTTCAGGCCATCGTTGACCGAACTTCAATTACCAAATCCTCAACGTAGACCTGCTACGTCTGCGGCTTGGCTCAATCAGTTCGGTCAAATCCGACCTGAACCCGAGCGCAATCTTGACCATGTTATTCATTTACAGCTCCTTAGGTCTACAACTCTTTGAGGAGTGTCCTGCCCTTTTTTGCATCCTCGGACTTGGGGTAATCGTCCTTCAGTTTATTCAGTACGTAGCGGGCACTTTTTTTGTCGCCGATGTTTTTGAAAGACAGGCCTTGCTTCAGCAGGGCCGCGGGCGTCTTGTCGCTCTTCGGGAAATTCTTGATGACTTCCTGGAAAGCCAGAATCGCCTGCTCGTAATTCTTTTCGCTGTAGTATGTTTCACCGATCCAGTAATGGCAGTTGGGTATCAGAGCATGGGTCGGGTGTTGTTCAATGACGCGGTCAAAGTGATCGCGGGCCTTCTGCATCTCGCCTGCCTTGAATGAGGCGAGGCCACTCTCGTAGATCCCTTCAGGGGTAGAGTCGCTTGGGGTACTTGCCGTGGCCTGCTGGTCGCCGATCTTTTTCTCGAGTTTTGCCAACCGGTCTTCCATGGCCGCAAGCCGCCGCTCCGTTTCTTCCTTCTGGAATTTTCCTTCTTCGATACTTTTCTGGACAAGGATCTTCACGTCATCGGCCTTGCCGGACATCTCTTGCATATCGACCCGTATGGTATCTTGCGAAGCCTGCAGATCGGCTGATCCCTTCCGCATCGTGGCCATCTCGTTGCGGAGTCCCTGGAGAGATATCTGAACTTCATCGTTAGCCATCTGCCGGACTCCGACCATTTCTTTTTCCAGTCGAACGATCCTTCGTCTTGCATCGTTCGTATTGGTCTCGAGACTTTGCATGTCTGCTCTGGTAGCGCACCCTGCTGCAGAACAGAGGAGAGCGAAGAGAATCACACGTTGTAGGATCACCATAGCGTACCATCTCCTTCTTCTGAAAATCGTTTCTATTTGGGATATACCTGATACAAAAAAGGAGCCGAAGCCGGCTCCTTTTCTGACATGTAGCTGCTCTATTTCACGATAACAAAGTCAACCCGTCGGTTTTTTGCCCAAGCGGCATCGTTATGCCCGGGATCGACCGGTTTTTCCTTGCCATAGCTGATGGTGACGAGGCGATCGGCAGGAACTCCCAGGGTTACCAGGTAGCTTTTTGCTGCCTTGGCGCGCTTTTCACCGAGTGCCAGGTTGTACTCATCTGAGCCCCGCTCGTCGCAGTTTCCTTCGAGGCGGACCGTGGCGGTGGCTTTCTTCAGCAGCCACTGGGCATTTTTGTCCAGGGCATCACGGGCATCCTGGCGGAGGACATAGGAGTCCAGGTCGAAATAGATGGTTTCGAACGGCTCTGCTGCCATTGCGCCGTCCGTGAGTGTTTCATCCTTCACAACCGGTTCCTGGGCAATTGGTGTCGTCGTTGGTGTCGAAGTTGAAGCAGGCTTTTGAGTGGTTAATGTCCCATCTCCGGCAAGGCTTTCATCATCCTTCACTGCTGCTTTTTTTGCGCAGCCTCCTGCCACGATGGTGAGGCAGCAGAGCATCAGCAGCATTGCGAAAAGTTTTTTTCTCATTTTTCTCCTCCTCTTGAACGAATGAATAAAGTAACGGATCTTCTGAAACCGTCCTGATATTTTAAATGTGGAGCATTATACACAAAGAGTGGCGGATTTCCTAGCCATAGAAATTACCAGCGGGGTGACCAGACCGGATGGGAATCGCTGCTTCCGCTGCGCGAAACCCGTGTCTGTCCGCTGCCGTCCGCGCGCATGACATAAATGGCCTGGCCTCCGTCACGGGTGGAACTGAAGGTGATGAATCTCCCGTCCGGTGACCAGCGGGGATGCTCATTGCTTCCCTCGCTGGTGAGCTGAAGATCGTCGTTTCCATCGGGAGTGATGGAGTGGATCTGGAAGCCACCCGAGTGCTGCCGGCAATAGAGAATCCGGTCGCCTTTTGGTGACCAGGAGGGGCTCACATTATAGTCGCCGCTTCTGGTAAGGCGGACGCTGTTCGAGCCGTCGGCGTTCATGACGAATATCTGGGGTTTCCCCAGTCGATCCGAGAGAAACGCGATCCTGCTGCCATCGGGGGACCAGGCGGGAGAGGTTTCGATCGCGTTGCTGCGGGTGAGACGGCTCAGCTGTTTGCCGTCCTTACTGATGGCATAGATTTCGGCATTGCCGTCCCTGCTCAGGGCGAGGGCAATGCTGCTGCCGTCCGGTGACCACCTGCCGGTGATGTTGATTCCCGGATGAGAGGAGATCCGGGCTTCGGCCGTGCTGAAAAGATCCCTTCGGTAAAGGTCGGTGTTGCCCTTTTTGTAGGAGGTATAGATGATTTCCCGACCATTGGGGGAGAAGTCCGGGTTGATGTTGATGGAACCATTGGCGGTGAGGCGCTGCACGTTGTATCCGTCATAATCCATCAGGTAGATTTCCTTGTTGCCGGATTTTTTGGAAACAAAGGCGATCTTGCCGGTGAATGGACCCCTTTCCCGGGTCTGGAGGAGGAGAATTTCGTCAGAAAAGGAATGGGCCATCTTGCGGGCGTCTTTGATTTTTCCGGAGTAGCGTTTTGCCAGGAGTTGGCTGCCGCTCTTCACATCGTAGAGACGAAACTCCAGGATGGCGTCGTTCCCATTGAGAAGATAGGCGGATTTTATCAGATATTCCGCACCCACGGCACGCCAGGGGGCCATGTCGAATTCACCCGGCCGGATTCCGGAACTTAGCGCTGCCTGGGACGTGTCCAAAATGGTGAACCGTCCAGTAAGGTCCATGTCGAACCGGAGCGCATCAGCGGTATTTCGGGAGATATCATCGCTTTTGCCACCGCCCTGGTTGATTAATGGTGCTACGGCCAGCGATATTTTCCTGTCGGGAGAGGCGGTAACCTCCAGGTAACCTTCCTGGGCGTGGAGTGCTGACGGGAGCAGAATGACAAAAATGAGCAACAGTACGGATTTTTTCACTTCTTTCCTACCCCCTCGGGCTTGAAGATAAAGCCCTGCTGGAATTCTTTCCGTCCGGGCGGTGGGGGAAAGTTTTCCTCAGCCAGAGACACCGCACGAGCAACAGAATCTTCAAAAACCTTGTCTCCGGAAGTCCGCTCGATACGGTAGCCGATAACCTTGCCGGCCCTGTCAATGGTGAGTCGTACCACGACCATCGGATTCTTGCCGCCAGAAGCGATGGTCTTCTCAAATGCATCGCGCAGGCGAGACTGGATGTAACTGCCGTAATCGCTGCCGGCTTCCGACCCCGTTCCATCCGGCATTCCCGCCCGGCCGCTTCCCCCGGCAACCCTTGCCCGGAGTTTATCAATGGCGCTTGCCGTGTGTTGCCCTTCCACCTTTTTTTCCAGGCGGGCAAAGCGTTCACGGAATTCTTCTTCGGTTTCTGCCTGCGGCTCGGGTATTTTCCTGTCAGGGGTCGGTGCCGGGAGTTTCTGGGGGGGGGTAGCAGGAGACACCATGTTCGTTTGAGCGGCAGGTGCCACGGGGCTGGCGTCTGAGCCGCGCTCCGACGGAGAGCCGGCCCGGGGATTGGCCACCGGGAGGTTTACCATGTCGACATAATAGACCGGAACCGCGTTCGTTGGCGCGGGGCGAAAAAAATCAAGAAAACTGAATGCCATAAAAAAAGCCACATGGGCGAGCAGCGAGCAGGTGATGGCAACTACCAGCCCGAAATCTTTCTTCGGACGTTGTCTCATTTTTCCCGGCCGGGCTCCGTCATCATTCCGAGTCGTTCAATGCCGGCTCCCTTGATTTCCGCCATGGTCTTCACCACTTCCCCGTAGGGGACATCTTTGTCGGCCTTCAGGAAAACCTCTTTTTTGGCTCTCGACTGGAAGATCGCGGCAAGTTTTGCTGTCAGTTCCGAATGACTCGTTTCCGCGGCGTTGAGAAAGACCCTGCCTGACCTGTCGACGGAAACTACAACTGTTTCCTGGTCAGTGGCAATGGATTTTGCCTCGGTTTTTGGCAGATTTACCTGAACCCCCTGCTGCATCATGGGGGCGGCGACCATGAAAATGATGAGAAGAACCAGCATCACGTCCACAAAGGGCGTGACGTTGATCTGGGACATGGCACCGCTTCGGTTTTCTCTGTTTCCGATTTCCATGGTTGGCCCCTATTTCCTGGTAATCGATCTCTGAACGATGTTGAGATATTCCGTGGAGAAACTGTCCATCTCGGAGATCAGGACTTTGATCTTGTGCTGGAAATGATTGTAGCCCATGACGGCCGGAATTGCCGCGACCAGGCCAACCGCAGTGGCGACCAGTGCTTCGGCAATGCCGGGAGCAACAACGGCCAGCGAGGCCGACCCGGTTTCGCCAATTCCCTTGAACGCGGTCATGATTCCCCACACGGTTCCGAACAAGCCGATAAAAGGGGCAGTTGAACCGGTGGTTGCCAGGAAGGTAAGGTACTTCTCCAGGCGGGTGATTTCCGAGGTGGTTGCCCGGCGCAGGGCACGGGAGATATTTTCGACGCCCCCAAGGTCGGTGCTGATGACCTCCGGCTCCTCTCTCTCGTCACCCTTTTCCATCAGTTTCTTCAGTTCGCTGAAACCCTCACTGAAGAGGACCGCCAGGGGAGAGTCGGTAAATCGATCAAGCTGGGCGTTGATGGAATCGAACTTTTTCACCTTCCAGAAAAAATCGAGGAATTTTTCCGATTGGCTGTTCGCCCGGTACACCTGGCGGAATTTGAAGAAGATGATACCGAGTGAGATAACGGAAAAGAGACAGAGTACAACCAGGACAATTTGAACGACCAGGCCGGTCACGGCAAAGATTCCCAAAATGGATACCTCCATACGAATTAGTGGAAAGTATTGATAAAATAAGCCGGTATCCCTGCCAAGTCAATACGATTTTTCACCTTTACATTTCTTCACCATGGCAGGAAAGGAACAGATGCCGAGGGCAGAAGGTCTCCTGTGCCGGCTTCGGCGTTCGGTCCGGCACGCAGATCGGCATCTTTGCTTTGGACATTCCTTTCCACAGTGCGGTACACTGAATCATCATGTCCCTGTCTCTTTATGTTCACTACCCGTTCTGTCTGCGAAAATGTCTCTACTGTGCATTCAATTCGCGCACCGATGCTCCCTGTACTGCCGATGAGTATCTGAGTGGGCTGCTCCGGGAAATGGCGCTGCGCTCCCGGATGCCGGAAAAGGGATCGTCCGCCGTCACCCTCTACCTTGGCGGCGGGACACCGTCCCTCCTTGAGGCTTCCCAGGTGGCGCGGATCGTCGACGCCGCGGCAAAGAATTACGCTCTTGCAGCAGATGCGGAAATTACTCTGGAATGTAATCCGGGCACGGTTAGCGCTGCGAAACTTGTCGCGTTCCGGATGGCGGGAGTCAATCGTCTTTCCCTCGGAATCCAGTCATTTGACGACGCTTTCCTGGAAAGGCTCGGCCGGTCCCATACCGCCGGTCAGGCCGTGGCGGCTTTTACTGCTGCCCGGGACGCCGGGTTCGACAATATCGGTATCGACCTGATCCATTCCCTGCCGGGGCAGACCCCGGCCCAGTGGCAGAGCGAGTTGGAGCAGGCCTGCGAACTGCATCCGGAACATCTGTCGGTGTATGGTCTCACTGTGGAGGATGGGACGCCCTTTGCCCTTCTGGAGGAAGAGGGGAAGCTGACCCTGCCCGATGAGGAGGAATCGGCCTGCATGTATGAAAAAGCAGCGGAGCTACTCAGTGCGAGCGGTTATGAACAGTATGAAATCGCCAATTTTGCCCGTCCCGGTTTTCGGTCGCGCCATAATTCCGGCTATTGGGAGCGTCGACCCTATCTGGGATTCGGCGCCGGTGCCCACTCCTACCTGCGGTTGCCCGGAGCCGGTGTCCGCTTCTCCAATGCCGAGCGGACGGAGGAGTATCTTCGGCTGCTTTCCCGTGGCAGCCTCCCGACCCGGGAGAGCCGAAACCTCTTACGCGATGAGGCCATGGCGGAGAGCCTGTTCCTTGGGCTGCGGCTGGCGGAAGGGGTCAGTCTCGAACGTTTCCAGGAGGAATTTTCGGTCTCTTTTCAGGAGGCATTCGGACCTGTCTGTGCCGATCTGTTCAGCGCCGGGCATCTGGAAATACGGGATGGTTTTCTGCGTCTTGCAGCAAAGGCCCGGATCCTTTCGAACCAGGTTTTCGTCCGGTTTCTTTAACAGGTAAAATTCCTTGACAAAAAAGGGGTCGATTGTTACTTTTGTGAAAGTTAGCACTCGAGGTAATTGAGTGCTAACTTTCGTTACGGGGGCAGTAATGAGCGAAATCCTTACGGAGCGAAGCAGACAGATCCTTGAGGCGGTAATCGATGACTACATCAGGACCGCGGAACCGGTTGGCAGTCGAACGGTGACCCGAAGGCATGGCCTCGCCCTGTCGCCGGCAACGGTGCGAAATGTCATGTCCGATCTGGAGGAGATGGGCTTTCTGTCCTCTCCCCATACCTCGGCGGGCCGAATTCCCACCGACAAGGCTTTCCGCTTCTATGTGGATTCCCTGCTCCAGGTTCGTGCCATCACGGAGTTCCAGCAGGAAGAAATCCGCAGGCAGTACCAGGTTCCTGGCCGGGATGTAGGAGAAATTCTCAAGGAAACCAGCAGGATACTCTCATCCATATCGAATTATATCGGAATTGTCGTCGCACCGCGCTTTTCGACCAATCTTTTTCGCCAGATCGAGTTTGTGAAACTTTTCGGCAAACGTATTCTGGTGATTCTCGTCTCGGAAAACGGGATCGTGCAGAACAGGGTCATTGAAGGAGAGGAAGATCTTTCTTCCGAAGACCTGGTGCGGATGGCAAATTATCTGAACGAACTTCTGCAGGGCTTGACGATCTCGGAGGTGAAAAACAGGATCCTCAGGGAGATGGCGGATGAAAAGGTACGCTACGACAAACTTCTGACCCGGGCCCTCAAGCTATCGGACGTGACACTGGAAGAGTCTGCCGCGGATGTTTTCATCGAAGGTCAGGTAAATATCCTCGAACAGCCGGAATTTGCCGATGTGGAGAAGATGAAAGAGATCTTCCATACCTTCGAGGAGAAGAGCCAGCTTATCAACCTGCTTGACTGCTGCATGAAAGCTGACCGGGTGAATATCTTTATCGGTGCCGAGAACTTTTTGAGTCGGATGAATCAGATGAGTGTCATTACCGCTACCTATGCAAGCGGTCCGAATACCCTCGGAGTTCTTGGTGTAATAGGACCGACCCGGATGGGGTATGACAAGGTAATTCCCATCGTTGATTATACGGCACGAATTCTCAGTGAAATGCTGGGACGTGAATGAAGAGTGGAAAGGAGTGGTGTGAACATGAAAAAGCATGACACCGAAAAAACCGGTGTGGAACATACGGAACAACAGCCCGGGGTGGCGGAAGAGACAGCCTCCGAAGCGGCAGCTGAGCTGGCTCCGGCAGAGAGAATCCAGCAGCTTGAAGAGGCCCTGGCGTTGAAAGAAGCTGAGGTTGCGGCCAACTGGGATAAATATCTCCGTGAGCGCGCCGACCTGGAAAACTATCGCCGCCGGGTGCAGAAGGAAAAGGAAGATCTGATGAAGTACGGCAATGAATGCCTGCTTGCCGAGATACTTCCGGTTCTGGACAATATGGAACGGGCTTTGGACCATGCCTCGGAAGAAAGCCTTTCCGCGATTATCGAAGGGGTAAATCTGACCCGCTCCATGCTCTTGTCGGTGCTGAAGAAATTCGGCGTAGAGCCGATCGAGACGAAGGGCGCCACCTTTGACTCGGCTTTCCATCAGGCCATGTGCCAGATTGAGAGCAATGACGTTCCACCGAACTGTGTCATAGAAGAGTATCAGAAGGGCTATCTGTTGAACGACCGCCTCCTGAGACCCGCGATGGTTTCGGTGGCGGCAGCGACAAAAAACGGCGAAGAATAATTTTTCCCGCGCCCCTTGTTTTTTGCCGATTATATACTTAGCTTTATTGATGTAGAGACATCAAAAGGAGGAATACATATATGAGCAAGGTAATTGGAATCGATCTGGGTACTACCAACTCCTGCGTTGCCATCATGGAGGGGGGAGAGCCTGTTGTTATAGCCAACGCGGAAGGAAGCCGTACGACGCCGTCCATGGTCGCTTTTACGGATAGTGGCGAGAGACCGGTGGGCCAGCAGGCAAAACGCCAGGCGGTCACCAATCCGGAGAACACACTGTTTTCCATCAAGCGTCTGATTGGCCGCAAGTTTGACACCGAGGCGGTGAAAAGGGATATCGCGATTTCCCCCTTCAAGATCGTGAAAGCGGAAAACGGCGATGCCTGGGTGGACGTGAGGGGCAAGCAATATTCGCCGCCGGAAATCTCTGCCATGATTCTGCAGAAGATGAAGAAAACTGCCGAGGACTATCTGGGCGAAACGGTCACCGATGCGGTCATTACCGTGCCGGCCTACTTTGATGACTCCCAGCGCCAGGCAACCAAGGACGCCGGCAAGATTGCCGGACTGAATGTCCTCAGGATCATCAACGAGCCGACCGCCGCGGCCCTTGCCTACGGCCTTGATAAGAAGAAGGACGAGAAGATTGCGGTATTCGACCTTGGTGGCGGTACTTTTGATATCTCCATTCTTGAACTGGGTGAAGGGGTGTTCGAGGTTAAATCAACCAACGGTGACACCTTCCTCGGCGGTGAGGATTTCGATCAGAAGGTTATCGACTGGATTGCCGACGAGTTCAAAAAGGATCAGGGCATTGATCTGCGTTCCGACAAAATGGCGCTCCAGCGTCTCAAGGAAGCAGCGGAAAAGGCCAAATGCGAACTATCAACTTCGATGGAGACCGACATCAATTTGCCGTTTATTACCGCTGATGCCACCGGTCCGAAGCACTTGACCCTGAAGCTGACCCGGGCCAAACTTGAGTCTCTCTGTGTCGATCTGATCGCGAAACTGGAAGGACCTTGCAGAACTGCGTTGAAAGATGCCGGACTCTCCCCCAGCGAAATCGATGAGGTAATCCTGGTCGGTGGTATGACCCGCATGCCGATCGTGCAGAAGACGGTACAGGATATCTTCGGCAAGGTCCCCAACCGCGGCGTCAATCCTGACGAAGTGGTAGCGATCGGTGCGGCAATCCAGGGCGGCGTGCTCCGTGGCGACGTTAAAGACGTGCTGCTTCTTGACGTTACCCCGCTCTCCCTCGGCATCGAAACTCTGGGCGGGGTCATGACCAAGCTCATCGATAAGAACACCACCATCCCGTGCCGCAAGAGCCAGGTGTTTTCCACCGCCGCCGACAGCCAGCCGGCAGTGACCATCCATGTCCTGCAGGGTGAGCGTGAGATGGCGCCCGACAACAAGACCCTCGGCAATTTCGAGTTGACCGGCATCCCGCCGGCACCACGTGGCGTTCCTCAGATAGAAGTAACCTTCGACATCGATGCCAACGGCATCGTGCATGTCTCCGCCAAGGATTTGGGTACCGGCAAAGAACAGTCCATCAGAATCACCGCTTCATCCGGCCTTTCCAAGGAGGAGATCGACAAGATGGTGCATGACGCCGAGGCCCATGCCAGCGAGGATAAGCAGAAGCGTGAGCTGATCGAGGCCCGCAACCATGCCGACAGCCTGATTTACTCCACCGAAAAGTCTCTCAAGGAATTCGGCGATAAGGTCGATGCCGGAGAAAAGCAGAAGATCGAAGACGGTGTTGCCAAGTTGAAGAAGGCCATGGAAGCAAATGACGCCGCTGCCATCAAGACTGCCAGCGACGAACTCACCCAGGCCTCTCACAAGCTTGCCGAAGCGGTCTACTCGCAAGCTCAGCAGGCAGGTGCCGGACACGAGGGTGAAGCCGAGCCGAAAGAAGAAGGATCGGATGAAAAGGTTGTCGAGGCTGAGTTCGAGGAAGTAAAAGACGATAAATAACTAACAGAGAACGGCTCGAGACACGGGGCTGAGGGCGAAGGGGAGATACGTACTACTCCCCTTTTGCCGTTTGCCCTTTGCCTTTTGCCAGGAGTCTGTCGGACTTAGCAAATCAAAGCGAAAATTCGGCTGGGCGAGGACAGATTTTGTCGATTTTGCAGGGCAATAGTTGTTCTATTACCCGAAAAAGCGGCGGAATATGGACCGTCCAGACGGATTTGCAGCAGATTTACCCCTAAGTCCGACAGACTCCTAGAGGGAACAAGAGTGGCAAACGGGGAAAAGCGCGATTACTATGAGGTGCTGGGAGTTCATCGGAATGCTTCCGAAACCGAAATCAAGAAGGCCTACCGCAAACTGGCCATACAACACCATCCTGACAAAAATCAGGGGGACAAACAGTCCGAAGAGGAATTCAAAGCGGTTTCCGAGGCGTACGAAGTACTGTCCGACCCTCAGAAACGGGTTCAGTACGACCAGTTCGGCCATGCCGGCCTGAATGGCGGCGGCTCCTCCGGGTTCGGTTTCGGTGGCGGTACTCCTTTTGGTGATATTTTCGAGGATATTTTCGGCGACATTTTCGGTGGCCGTCAGCAGCGAAGGGGCGGCAAAAGAGGGGATGATCTTCTCTACAACCTGGAAATCAGCTTTGAGGAAGCGGCTTTCGGAGTCGAGTCCAAAATCGAGGTTCCCTTTAACAAGCGGTGTGGTACCTGCAATGGCAGTGGCGCCAAACCGGGGACCGAGCCGAAGGTGTGCCCCACCTGCCGCGGCGCTGGACAGGTACGTTACCAGCAAGGCTACTTCAGTGTCAGCCGGACGTGCAGCCACTGCAACGGGGAGGGACGGATCATTGAATCACCCTGCTCGACCTGTCGCGGATCCGGGATGGAACGAGATACCAAAACCATGTCGGTTAAGGTACCCGCGGGTGTCGAGACCGGTAACCGGCTGAAACTTTCCGGTGAGGGCGGCGAGGGGACGAAGGGCGGACCGAACGGTGATCTCTACGTGTCCATCAGCGTGCTTCACCATTCCGTATTCACCCGTGAAAACAATGATGTTATTTGTGAAATCCCGATCAGTTTTGTCCAGGCGGCCCTCGGTACCGAGATTGCGGTGCCCACGCTTGACGGCAAACTGAACCTTAAAATTCCTGAGGGGACCCAGTCCGGCAAGGTTTTCCGCTTGAAAGACAAAGGTATTCCGGTCCTCCAGGGGTATGGACGGGGAGACCAGTTGGTGGTAATCAAGGTGGAGACCCCGGTGAACCTGAACAAGCGGCAGCGGGAACTCCTGGAAGAATTCGCGGCGATTGGCGGCGAAGAGGTCCACCCGATGAAGAAGAACTTTTTCGACAAGGTCGTGAACCTTTTCAGTTAGGATGGTCTCGCAAATTCTCCAAACAGTTCCTTTAGGCCCTGTGGGTCCTCCCCACTTGCGGGGGAGGGTTAGGGTGGGGGGTAAGTTGCCAATATATCATCAGGTTGCAGCTTCACCCACCCCCTAGCGCCCTCCCGTCAAGGGCGGGGGAATGACTTTTTGCGAAGCCAGCAGTTAGAAAGAGCAGTGCCGATTTCATTATTTCTTGCCTGAGGAGTTTCTTCTGCTTTTTCCCTTTCACCTGAAGACGCAAGCGACTGGTGCCATGAGCAATTTTTCCCGGCTCCGGTGCGGGGTATCCCGCACCGGTCGCCGTTCACTCCTCGCCGCTCTGGTGCTGCTCCTCCTGAGCGTCGCCGGTCCGGTGTTGGCAACCGAAGTACACCCCGCCGGAGCAACCCTGCTGATAAACCGGGAATACCGGGATGCTCTCCTTGCGGGAATTCGCGGAGCCAATTCCCGCATCATCGTCTCCTGCTATCTCTTCAAGATAACCAAATTTCCCGACAACCAGCCGCGTCAGATCGCGAACGAACTGATACGCGCCCGGCAACGGGGCGTGAACGTGACCGTGATTCTCGAGCAATCTCGGAATGAACGTGACTTTCTCAACCGGGAAAACCGCGCCACCGCGGCATTACTTTCCCGGAACGGAATCGAGACACGCTTCGATTCCCTCCGCAAAACCAGCCATGCCAAGGTTGTCGTTATCGATGACCGCTATGTTTTTCTCGGCAGTCACAACCTCACCCACAGTGCCCTGACCCACAACAACGAACTTTCCGTCCGGATCAATTCTCCGGAAATGGCGCGGAAGATAACGTCCTATCTCGGGCAACTCTGAGAACTTTTATCCCGGTCTGTCGGATACTGCATGGGGAAGGATTGGCACCGGATCTCGGAGACGAGGCACAAGCATTTTCTTCTTGGCGCCGGCGGCAGCGAAAAGAACCTTCGCTTGGTGAAGAATAAAAAAAGGCGCTGCCGCGGATTTCTCCCCGGCAGCGCCTTTGTCGTTTCCCTGATCAGGACCTGCTATCCCAGCACAATCTTCCGAAACTCATCAATGCCCATCTGCTCGACGACCCGGCACAGACGCTCCTTCTTGCCGTAGCTTTTGTAGAAATCGATGATCTTCTCGATGATTGCCAGAACTTCATCATCGCTGGCAATCTCTTCCACCAGGACATCGCCGATTCGCGGTCTCATGCCGGAGTTGCCCCCGACCAGAATCTTCCAGCCCTTCTGGGTTCCCATCACGCCGATATCCTTGATCCAAACCTCGGAACAGGAAAGCATGCAGCCGGCTACGCCCATTTTCATCTTGTTGGGGAGTTCCATGGCGTGGTAGATGGCGTCGATCTTCAGTCCAAGACCCACGGAATCCATCACGCCCCGCTTGCAAAAGGTGGTGCCGGGACAGATCTTGACGCTCCGCACGCACAGGCCGATGGCGGCGCCCGGAGTCTGCTGGAGATCCTCCCAGATGGCATCCAGATCCTCTTCTTTTACGCCGACCAAGGCAATGCGCTGTGCTGAAGTGAGTTTAACCGCTTGAACATTGAATTTATCCGCTGCGTCGCAGATCTTCCTCAGGGTTTCCGTATTGGTAATTCCGCCGGGGATATGGGGAGCAATGGCGTACGTTTCTTTATCGCGCTGCAAAATGGCGCCTTTTTCCAGAATATCTTTTTTCATGAAATCCTCCCAGTTGCAATTTTAGTCAGCTTGAAAAGATAGCACACTATTTTCAGGAAATAAAGGATAAGGCACGATGGCTCCGGTGCTTAGAGAGTTTCGGCTGATTCCATGTCCTGGCGGATGTAGCTCGTGCAGAGGAAGCAGAAAGCGACGGCTACCGCGATGGCGGCCGGGGTCAGCAGAAGCGCTGACCGGAGTCCCCACTGGTCCGAGAGCCAGCCGAGGATTGTCGGAGACACGGCGTCGCCAAGGGCATGGATGGAAAAAAAGTTGATCCTGAATCCGTGAAGCTACCCCTATTCCCCTGCATGCTTCAGGGCCATTTCCCTACCTCTTGCTTCGTTTACAAAGAGAGCAATAATAACTGCTGCCATAAAAAAGATAGAGCAGACCAGTATTGCATTTCTGAGACCGAAGAGATTCTGGAGAATACCCAGGCTTAACAGACCCATAATCCCGGCTAACCGGTTTGAAAAGTTCCACAGCCCGAAAAACTCTCCGGCCTTTGTGCCCGGTGAAAACATACCCACCATTGCCCTGCATGCAGACTGTGTCGACCCCAGCCCAAGCCCTGCAATTGAGCCCGTAACAAGAAAGAGCTGTTCTGTTGTAATGGATATGCCAGAAAGGGCATTTATGAAATGGGTAATCTCAATCACTCCATAAATCAGTATTATTGTAACAAACCACAGCATAAGGGTGATGATGAAGGTCCTTTTTGCTCCCCACCGGTCCTGTGTATAGCCAAACAGAAAGGCCCCGCAGGCAGCGGTTATCTGGGTTATTACAAACATGAGGGTCTGTGTCATGGCTGACCATTGTACTATCTGGTCGCCATATATAAAGGTGAATGATATGACAATAGAGAGCCCTGCATAGGCAAAAAAGAAGGATACAAGCAGGATGACAAGATCCCTGAAGTCCCTGATCTCTGCAAAGGTCTTTCTTAATCTTTTAAACCCTATGGAAAAAAATGACTCCCCATGGGGCAGAGAATGTGGCGTTGACCTGTTCTTTACCCATAAAAATGTCGGGATTGCCGCCAGAAGGAAAAACAGACCTGTTACAGGCCCAACAAGGCGAAGGTTATTAAAATTTTCAAGGGTATATACCCCGGCATCGAGCCAAAAAATTACAAGTGCCGTTGAGGCGAGCCCCCCGAAATAGCCCAGGCCCCATGCATACCCGGATATCCTGCCCAAGTCTTTGGCCGGGCCAAGACCCGGAAGAAAGCTGGCAATAAATGCCTCACCATATGAAAAACCTATATTGGAGATTATAAGAAGAATCATGCCAAGGACAATATATCCAGGTTTTACAAAATACAGAGAGGCAGTTGAAAGGACCGTAAGTAAATAGCTTGCAAAAAGGAATTTCTTTTTTGCACCGGTAAAATCCATTATTGCTCCAAGCAAAGGGGATGAGGCCAGAACAACAAGATAACTTACAGAAAGGGCAATGCTCCAGAGAAGATTGCCCATGCGGAAGTCAGGGGCGTCACCGACAATAATGCGCGGGAATAGTATGCTGAATACAACTGTTATTATTACCGTGGTATATGATGAGTTGGCAAAGTCAAACATTGCCCAACCAAAAAGCTCCCTGAATGAGGCCCTGGACGTCTGAGACATGTATTCCCCTTTCCCTTTCACCTATCCATTCATTTTCACCTGCATGAAAAGGGGATAAAGCGGGATTTTCTGTCGCAGATTCAAATCCCCCCGCTCCCCCCTTTCGTAATGGGGGGAGTTTCACACGGGCAAAAAGGGCGCGGCAAGCAGCGCCCCTACCTTATAACACACACAAGCGCTCCCCACACGACCAGCATCAGCGCCGCTGAGCCGTACATGAGCCGGACAGCTCCCCGATAGGCATCATGGGACAATTCGCGGAGCGGGTCGCCGATGGTCGGCTTTTCCACGATCGTGCCGAAATAGCGGTTGGCACCCCCGAGTCGCACAGCCAGGGCACCAGCCGCGGCTGCCTCGGGAATGCCGCTGTTGGGGGAGGAGTGGTTCTTGCCGTCACGGAGCATGATTCTGAAAGCGGAGTCGCCGGAAAGTCCGACGAGCGGAGCTATGACGACCATTAACAAACCGGTCATGCGGGCCGGGAGCCAGTTCGCCAGGTCGTCGAAGCGGGCCGAGGCCCAGCCGAAATCAAGGTAGCGCTGGTTTTTGTAGCCAACCATGGAGTCGAGGGTGTTCACCGCTTTGTAGGCAAGGCCCAACACCGGACCGCCGACCATCAGGTAGAAGAGCGGGGCGATGATCCCATCCGAGGTATTCTCCGCTACCGTCTCCACCAGTGCCCGCCAGATCTCCGCCTCGTCAAGGTCATCCGTGTCGCGGCCAACGATGCGGGAGAGATACTGGCGTGCCCCTTCCAGATCACCTGCGACAAGCCGATCGGCCACCAAACTTGATTCCCGGTGCAGCGAGCGGGCCGCGAGGCAGGTCCAGGCGAGAACCGCCGCGAGCGCAATCCCCAGGTAGCTGCTTACGGCATAGGCCCCTTTCAGCAGTAAAAATGCCAGCAGGCTTGTTGCTCCGACCACACTGATCAGCAGCAGGACACCGCCAAAACGTTCGTTGCGAATCATTCGGCGCAGAATCTTTTCCAGTGCGGAGATCAGCGTGCCGATGCCGACCACCGGGTGCGGTAGCCAGCGCGGGTCGCCCAGGAGCAGATCGAGGGCAACGGCGACCATTACGATGTAGGGGGTGATTGGTTCCACATGGTATCCAAGTATGCCGGGATCGGAACGCTCCGAAACCGGGAAATTATTCCCCGGTCGTCTCGATCCCGCAGATTCGGAACAGACGCTCCAGGTCAAGATGCAGTTCCAGGTGCTCCGCCAGCAGGTCGAACGGGTCTGCGGATGTGCAGTCGGCAGAAAGTGTCGACAATCCTTTCTTCATTCTTATCTGGTTGAGAAAGGCGGCGCGGAAGCCGTGATTGTCGAAAATGCCGTGCAGGTAGCTGCCGAACACCCGGCCATCGGCTGAGACCGCTCCGTCAAGGACAGCAACTTCGCTGCCGGAACGGTGCAGCAGCTGGGCGAACGGTTTTGCCGTCGGACCCAGGGTCGTGCTTCCCATGTGGATTTCATACCCGGAAACCGTCTCGCCACCGTTCGGGGCGATCAGCAGGGCGGCCGGCAGCAGCCGACCCTCTGCCTGGTGAGTTTCCTTTTCCGGGAGAAGGATCGTCTCCACATCAAGTATTCCCAAACCTTCCGCCTCGGTGACGGACGATTCAATGGCATCCGGGTCGAACACCTTCCTGCCCAGCATCTGGTAGCCGCCGCAGATGCCGATAATCATTCCCTCAAAATCCTGGATCCGGTCAAACAGACCCTGGTTCTTGAGAAACTGGAGGTCGGAAATGGTGGACTTGCTTCCCGGCAGAATCAGCACGTCAAGTCCCTCCAGCTCCCCGGAATCCTCAAGGTAACGGAGATCCACATCCGGTTCCGCCTCCAGAGGGTCGAAATCGGTATAATTCGAAATGCGCGGAAAGCGTATCACCCCGACCCGAATGGTGCCTCCCTCGCTCCTCTTTCCTCGCGCCTCGCTCCTGCGCCTGTCCAACGCGACACTGTCCTCTTCCGGGATGCGGAAATGACGGAAATAGGGCACGACCCCCAGCACCGGGACACCGGTTTTTCTCTCCACGAACTCGATTCCCGAGGTCAGCAGCGAAGGGTCGCCGCGAAACTTATTAATGACAATACCCTTGATGCGCCGCTGTTCATCCGGCTCAAGGAGTTCCCAGGTGCCGACGATCTGGGCAAAGACTCCGCCCCGGTCGATGTCCGCCACCAGAATGCAGGGACAGTCGGCCATCTCCGCGACACGCAGGTTGGCGATGTCGTGGGCCTTCAGATTGATCTCCGCAATGCTTCCGGCGCCTTCGATGACGATGTATCGATAGTTCTCCGAAAGTCGCGTGAAGCTCTCCTCCACCTTTCGGAAAGCCTCCGGCTTGTAGGCGTTGTATTCCTGCACCGCCATGGATCCGACCACCTTTCCCTGGACGATGACCTGACTGCCGGTATCCGAATTGGGCTTGAGGAGCACCGGGTTCATGTCCGTGTGGGGTGGTATGCGACAGGCCTGTGCCTGAACCGCCTGGGCGCGGCCGATTTCACCGCCCTCAGGTGTGGCGAACGAGTTCAGGGCCATGTTCTGGGATTTGAACGGAGCCACTGAAATGCCCCGGTTGCTGAGAATACGGCAGAAACCGGCGGTCAGGACCGATTTTCCCACATCCGAGCCGGTGCCGACGAACATCACGGCGCGTGGGGGGCAGGAATGAGGAGTGTGAAATGAAGGGGTTTTCCTCGTACCTCGTACCTCGTTCCTCGTACCTGTTTTGTATCCGCGCGGCGTTACCATCCGCCCGTGGCCGTCAACATAGGTAGCGGAGTTGCCGACGATGACCAGGGAAAACATGTCGATGCTTTCCATCGGTATCTCGGCCAGAGTGGATAGAATCTTTTCCTGTCCATCGCGACAGGCGTTGCGTACGATGCCCACCGGGGTTTCCGGCACACGGGAAGACAGCAAAAGCTCCTGCGCACGTTCAATGTGCCGGACCCTTCCCTTACTGCGGGGATTGTACAGAGCTACCACAAAATCGGCCGCTGCGGCTGCTTCCAGGCGCTTCTCGATCAGGTGCCAGGGGGTCAGCAGATCCGAGAGTGAGATCACCGCAAAATCATGCATCAGCGGTGCGCCAAGCACTGCGGCCGCGGCCTGCACCGCAGAGACACCCGGTACGATTACCACCTCGATATCCTGTAGGGGCGGCCCCCCGTGGCCGCCCTTCCGGTCAGGGCAGGCACAGGGGCCTGCCCCTACAAGTTCTAAAACCAGTCCGGCCATG
>Ga0351949_1016_pt2 | contig 24427 bp, 29 predicted proteins | sample BONcelT113001G15_FD_206856 | JGI IMG/M metagenome (GOLD analysis project Ga0351949, IMG submission 206856) | Enriched cells from coal bed in the Powder River Basin, Montana, United States - BONCAT cells T11 rep3 HSBNCT.T11.300.1.G15 ... | reverse complement strand
CCCGCCGGACCGGCAGGCCAGGCGTCAATCCCCGCCGGTTTATCCTGGATTCCCGCCTGTCCATCCCTGACGACGCGAAAGTATTGCGCATCCCGCCGGCCTCTGATACGGTCATCGTCACCGGTGATTCCGGCGCATCTGAAAAACGTCGAAAACTTGCGGATACCGGCGTCGAAATTATGAATGCCGCATGCGCCGGAGGCCGGATCGATCTGGCGGCCCTGATGCCCCGATTAAGCGCTCAGGGCGTTACCAGCCTTCTCATTGAAGGCGGGGCCCGTGTGGCGGCATCAGCCCTTGCCGCCGGCATCGTCGACAGGGTCTGTTTTTTTTATGCGCCCAAAATCCTCGGGGGCGACGACGGGGTTCCCATGTGCAGCGGCCCGGGACCCGAACGCATGGACCAGTGTCTGCGGCTGCGCGATATCACCGTGCGGCGATTTGATGAGGATATCATGATCGAAGGATACCTGGACCGGCCTGGGGAAAAATGACGTCCGTGTTCCCGTGCTACGCAGCCGCGGAAACCGGGAACCCGGACCAGGACCAGGATCAGAATCAGTATCAGGACCAGGTTCAGGTTCAGAACCATAAACGTTTAAAAATGAAAATGATTCATAAATCATGTTTACCGGCATCATAGAGGGCTCAGGCACCATCAGCGCCATCCGGCCGTCCGGCCAGGGACGGCGGCTGTCGGTTGCAGCCGGCTTTGCCTTGAGCGGCACAAAAATCGGTGACAGCATCGCAGTCAACGGGGCCTGCCTGACGGTGGTGACCCTTTCCGGGACCCGTTTCGACGCGGATGTATCACCGGAAACCATTGACCGGACCACCCTGAAACATGCCAAAACCGGCGACCGCGTCAATCTCGAACGGGCACTGACGCTTTCGGGCAGACTGGACGGCCACCTGGTATCCGGACATATCGACGGTACGGCGACCATCACTCACAAAACCAAAAAAGGAAACGCGATTCTGATCGGTTTTGCCGTCTCTCCGGAACTGGCCCGGCACATGATCCCCAAGGGGTCCGTGGCCGTGGACGGCATCAGCCTGACCATCAACGCCTGCAATGAAACCGGATTTGAGGTCGGCGTGATTCCGCATACCGCGGAAATGACCACCATCGGCATCAAAGCCGTCGGAGACGCCGTTAATATCGAAACCGACATGATCGGCAAGTACGTGGAAAAATTTCTGGCCGGCCGAACCGGCGGCACGGCCGGTAAAAATGAAAAAAATCCGGTGAACATGGATTTCTTGTTGAAAACCGGCTTCATTTGATACAAGTATATTAGTTTTACATGCAGCGATATCGTAATTTTAACCTTGAAATCCCGTTTTTTCGTTTCGAGTTTTCAGTTACAGCGGCTTTGCCGCCTTACAGGAGAGCAAATTACAGATGCCACATTTAACCATTGATCAAGCCATCGCCGACATCCGGGACGGTAAAATGGTCATCCTGGTGGATGACGAGGACCGGGAAAACGAAGGCGATTTATGCATGGCGGCCGAAGCGGTCACGCCGGATGCCGTCAATTTCATGGCAAAATACGGCCGCGGACTGATCTGCCTGTCGTTGACCCCTGACCGGGTGGAGCAGCTCCGGCTGCCCATGATGGTCCGGGAAAACACCTCTCAGTTTCAGACCGGGTTCACCGTGTCCATTGAAGCACGCCACGGCGTGACCACCGGCATTTCCGCGGCCGATCGCGCCACCACCATCCACACGGCCATCGCCGATGACGCCAGACCCGAAGATCTGGCCCGACCGGGACATATATTTCCCCTGCGGGCCCGGCGGGGCGGGGTCATGGTCCGGTCCGGACAGACGGAAGGCTCCGTGGATCTGGCCCGGCTGGCCGGCCTCAAGCCCGCGGGGGTGATCTGCGAAATCATGGACGAAGACGGCACCATGGCCCGGATGCCCACCCTGGAAAAATTCAGTGAAACCCACGGCATCGGCATCTGCACCATCGCCGATCTCATCGAATACCGGATGCGCAAGGAATCCTTTGTGCGAAAGGTGGTGGAAGCCAGCATTCCCACGGCCCATGCCGGATTATTCAAGGTCATTGTATATGAAAACGACCTCGAGGACCACCAGCACATCGCCCTGATCAAAGGGGAAATCGATGCGGAAAAGCCCATCCTGGTCCGGGTCCATTCCGAATGCCTCACCGGTGATATCTTCCATTCCCTGCGGTGCGACTGCGGCGACCAGTTGGCCAAGGCCATGGAAATGATGGAAAAGGAAGGCAGCGGTGTGCTCCTTTATGTCCGCCAGGAAGGCCGCGGCATCGGCCTGGTCAACAAACTCAAGGCCTATGTGCTTCAGGACAAGGGGTACGATACCGTGGAGGCCAACGAAAAACTCGGGTTCAAGGCGGATCTTCGGGATTACGGCATCGGCGCCCAGGTCCTGGCGGATCTCGGGGTCAAGAAGATGCGGCTGATCACCAATAATCCCAAGAAGATCGTCGGTCTCGAAGGCTACGGTCTCAGCATCGTGGAGCAGGTTCCCATTGAAATCGCGGCCAATGACTTCAACCGGTGCTATCTGGAATGCAAACGGCTCAAGATGGGACACTTCCTGCATCCCACGGATGCCGAGAATTAAACGACAATATCGTTAACGACGGCTTGATTAAATCGTCAAAACAAGGAAAAACCCATGCCGAAAATCATTGAAGGGAATCTGCTGGCCGAAGGGAAGCGGTTTGCGCTCATTGTCAGCCGTTTCAACGATTTCATCTCGGAAAAACTGTTAAGCGGCGCCATCGACGCGCTCAAGCGCAGCGGCGCCAAAGACGAGGACCTGGATGTCGTCAAGGTTCCGGGGGCCTTTGAAATTCCGCTGGTGGCGCAAAAAGTGGCGCAACAGCAAAAACACCACGCCATCATCTGTCTTGGGGCGGTTATCCGGGGTTCTACGCCGCATTTTGACTATGTGAGCGCGGAAGTCTCCAAGGGAATTGCTTCCGTCAGCCTGGAATCCGGCATACCGGTTATCTTCGGTGTCTTGACAACGGATACCATCGAGCAGGCCATCGAGCGGGCCGGCACCAAGGCCGGGAACAAAGGGTGGAGTGCGGCCATATCGGCCGTGGAAATGGCCAACCTGGTCGGCGCCCTCAACGGTTGACATACCATGCCATCAAGACGAAAATCACGTGAAGCCGCCCTTCAGGTCCTTTTCAGCATGGATATGCTGAAAGACGATTCCGAGGCATTGATGACCCGGTTGTGCGAGATGGTCGGCGCTGAAGATGAAATCGATCCTTACTGCCATGAGATGATACAGGGCGTGATCGCCCACAGGGCGGAGATCGACGACATCATCAACCGGTTTTCCAGCAACTGGAAAATAAGCCGCATGGCGGGCACCGACCGGAATATCCTGCGCATCGCCGTTTTTGAAATGCTGCATCAACAAAAAGATGTTCCGCATAAAGTCGCCATTGATGAAGCCGTGGATATCGCAAAAAAATTCGGCACCGAAGAATCCGGGGCCTTTATCAACGGAATACTGGACGGCATCTATCATCAGCATCTGGAAAAGCAGGAAAACGAAGACCAAAAAGCGTTCGGGAATCTCTGACGCGTTAAAATTAAAACCGACAACAAGGAGTATGCCATGGAAGAGCGCAAGATACTGTTACGCGAAGATGAAATGCCCCGTCAATGGTACAATATTCTGGCCGATATCGCCATGAACCCGCCACTGGGACCTGATGGTAAACCCATCAGCCCGGATATGCTGGCGCCGGTGTTTCCCATGAACCTTATCGAGCAGGAAGTCAGCCAGGAACGCTGGATCGATATTCCCGAAGAAGTCCTGGGCATCCTTAAAATATGGCGGCCGTCTCCCCTGGTGCGGGCCAGGTTCCTGGAAAAAGCTCTCGGCACCCCCGCCCGTATTTATTTCAAAAATGAAAGCCTGAGCCCGCCGGGCAGCCACAAACCCAATACGGCGGTGCCCCAGGCCTATTACAACAAGGAATTCGGCATCAAACGGATGACCACCGAAACCGGCGCCGGCCAGTGGGGCAGCGCCCTGGCCTTTGCCTGCGCCCAGTTCGGCATTGAATGCAAGGTATTTATGGTCCGCATCAGTTTCGACCAGAAACCCTACCGCAAGTCCATGATGGCCACCTGGGGCGCCAACTGCGTGCCCAGCCCCAGCATGGAAACCAAAGCCGGCCAGGCCGCTTTGGAAAAAGACCCCAACACCCCCGGCAGCTTAGGGATCGCCATCAGCGAGGCCATCGAGGCGGCGGTCACGGATGGAAGCGGCCAGACCCGGTATTCCCTAGGCAGCGTGCTCAATCATGTCATGCTGCACCAGACCATCATCGGTCTGGAAGCCAAAAAGCAGATGGAAAAAATCAATGAATATCCGGACGTGATCATCGGCTGCGCCGGCGGCGGCAGCAATTTCGCCGGCCTGGCCTTCCCATTCGTCTATGACAAAATCCACGGCAAACAGATTGAAATCTATCCGGTGGAGCCGGCCGGATGCCCCACCCTGACCAAGGCGCCCTTTGTTTACGATCACGGGGATACGGCCAAATACACCCCGCTGCTGCCCATGCACAGCCTCGGCCATGCCTTTGTGCCACCCCCGTTTCACGCCGGCGGGCTGCGTTACCACGGCATGGCCCCCACGGTGAGCCAACTGGCCAATGAAGGGATTATCACCCCGAAATCCGTAAGGCAGCGCCAGGTATTTGAAGCCGGCGTCCTGGCGGCAAGGACCGAAGGCATTATACCGGCGCCCGAGACCAATCATGCGCTGGCCGTGGTCATTGAGGAAGCCAAAAAAGCAAAAGAAGAAGGCAAGGAAAAGGTCATCCTGTTCAACTGGAGCGGGCATGGACTCCTGGACCTGACTGCCTATGAAAATTACTTTGCGGGCAATATCAAGGATATTGACTTGTCCGACGCGGAAATGTCGGAAGCCATGAAGGTTTTTGCCGACCATCCCAAACCGCAAAACCTGAAAACCGCAAGATAAGGACATCTCCGTATGCCGGACCAGGATGTGAACAACCTTGAGCGTCGCTGCCCCCGGCTGGGCAGCGACATCTCATTCCGCTACTGTCTTCTCAGCGGCGAGGATGACGGGCCCTGCTTTAAAATCCTCGACTGCTGGTGGGAATATTTCGACGTGGCCGATTACCTGAGGCAAAATATGCCCGCGGCGGCCTTTGCCGAGCTGATCCGGACCGCCGAACAGCCGAAAAACAAAATCGGCAGCATCATCGATATCGCCCGCAGGGCGCAGGAGAAAACATCATAAGGGGGTTGTTTTGATTATAAAGGAACTTGCCGTGGGACCCATCATGGCCAACTGTTTCATCGTGGGATGTGAACGCACCCGATCCGCAGCGGTTGTTGATCCGGGCGATGACACCCATAAAATCCTCATGGCCCTGGCCGAATCCAAGCTCACGGTCAAGTATATCTTAAATACCCATGGTCATTTCGACCATGTGGGCGGAAACCGGAAAATGAAGGAAGCCACCGGGGCCGAGCTGCTGATCCATGCCCAGGACGCCCCCATGCTGGAATCGCTCGATTACGCGGCATCGGCCTTCGGCATGGCCGTGGAAAACTCCCCGGCCCCGGACCGAACCATCGCCGAAGGCGACAAGATCACCTTCGGCGATATCACCCTGACGGTGATCCATACCCCCGGCCATTCCCTGGGAGGCGTCTCTTTTCATACCGACGGGGTGGTTTTCGTGGGGGACACGCTCTTTGCCGGGTCCATCGGCCGCACCGATTTTCCCGGCGGGGATTTCAACACCCTGATTTCAAGCATCAAAAACAAACTGTTTCCCTTAGGCGACAATGTCCGGGTCCTGACGGGACACGGCCCGGAAACCACCATCGGCCGGGAGAAACGGTACAACCCGTTTTTGCAGTAGGCCTAATCCACCAGATAATATTCCACCGTGGATACCACCCGGACTCTTTTAATATAGGGCGTGTTGCTGTCCCGGTTGTCGATGGAAAACTGGCCCTGGCTGGCGGTTCGGATTTTTCCCAGCCGGCTTTGGGAATCATGGGCGAATTTTTCGGCCACCTCCCGGGCGTTGCGGGTGGCTTCTTCGATCATTTCCGGCTTAAGATCATTTAATCCGGTAAACAGAAATTCCGCTTTGGGGTCGTAATCCTCGCCTAAAATAACGACGCCGTGTTTTCCCAGTTCAATCAACTGTTTCATCCCGTCCACCACGGCATCCACCTTCCGGGTATAGACCGTAATGGTTGAATTGGCCGTGTACCGGAAAGGGATATCCCGGATGTTCACATATCCCTGGGCATGCCGGTCCTGCACCGAGGGCGGGGAGATGGTGATTTCCGCGTCCTCAAAACCCCTGGCTTTTAAAAATTCAGCGACCCTGGCGTTTTTCTCCTCGATCCCGGCAAACAGCTTTACCAGATCATTTTCCGCGATATTGAACCGCACCGGCCAGATGGCGATATCAGCCGGCACTTCCTTTTCGGACAGGCCCTTGACCGACACGGTCCGGTCCAGGGCCTTCATGCGCGGCAGGCTGTCGGCAAGCAGATACCCGAAGATGGAAAGGCCGATGCAGATCAATACACCGAGTGTAAAAGCGGACGAAACCGTCTGATTATTCATGCGTGATGCCCCCAGATAATAATTCATTTATCCCCCCAGCGCTGAGAAACACCATTATTTAATAATAAATTAAAAATTTTGCCTGGTATGACCCTTCTTAAAACGCGCCGAGCTGACAGGGCTTGATCTTGATCCCCAGGGCTTCGCAGGCGGCGCTCAATGCCATTTTGGAAATTCCGGCCTGGGCCGCGATGTCCCAGGCGGCGGCGCAGGGCAGTCGCTCATCAACCATGGCGCCGTCTTCATTTATCTGCTTGTCCGTCAATGTCATCAGTTTCCTCCTGTTTCAAAATTTAACCGTTTTACTTCCACTGGATGCGGCATCCCGGCTTCGGAAGGCGCGCAGCCATCGTCCGCGGGCGGATTTGCGTTTGTTGCCGAAATAGACAAGACGAATAACTCCGTTAACGTCGGGATACGTGATCGCAGGATAACATGAAAATCATTATTTCAAAAGCGCGATAACAGCCCGACAAGCGCTTTAACGGCGCACCCGTGAGCCGGTCCCGGCAAACGGCGCATTAATTACAGACGCATTAATTTCCCTTGAACAAACATAACGCCTTTGTTAAATTCTTTAACTTAGTGCTGAATTTTTCGAAACATTCCCGATGCGCCTTATTGATCTTATCGAAATTGAACCATTTTTCTACCCATGACATTTGATATCCATCGCAGGAATACCCGCCGAATCCTTGTCGGCAATGTCCCCGTGGGAGCCGGCGCGCCCATCTCCGTCCAGTCCATGACCAACACCGACACCCGGGATGTCGGGGCCACGGTGGACCAGATCCGGCGGCTGACCCTGGCCGGGTGCGAAATCATCCGGGTGGCCGTGCCGGACATGGACGCCGCCGCCGCCATTGCCGATATTAAAAAACAAATTGAAATTCCGGTCATCGCCGACATTCATTTTGATTACAAGCTGGCCGTGGCCGCCGCACAAGCCGGCGCGGACGCTCTGCGGATCAATCCCGGCAATATCGGCGGCAGAAAAAAAATCAAGGCCGTGACCGATGCGGCAAGGGATTGCGGCATCCCCATCCGCATCGGGGTCAATGCCGGCTCCCTTGAAAAAGACATCCTGAAAAAAAACAACGGGGTGACGGCCGACGGTCTGGTGGAAAGCGCCGTTCGGCAGATCGAGATGATGGATTCACTGGGATTTGCCGATCTTAAAATCGCCATCAAGTCGGCCAATGTGCCCATGACCCTCGATGCCTACCGGCAGCTTGCGGGCAAATGCGATTTTCCTTTTCACGTGGGCGTCACCGAAGCCGGGGGGCTTTATTCGGGGATTGTCAAATCCGCCATCGGCATCGGCATGCTTTTGGCCGACGGCATCGGCGACACCCTGCGCGTCTCGTTGACCCGGGACCCGGTGGAAGAAGTCCGAGTAGGCTTTGAAATCCTCAAGGCCTTAGGCATCCGGCAGCGGGGTCCGGATATTATCTCCTGCCCCACCTGCGGCCGCTGCAAAATCGATCTATTTTCCATTGCCGAGAAGGTGGAACAGGCCTTAATGACTCGTACCGCGCCCATCCGGGTGGCGGTCATGGGCTGCGTGGTCAACGGCCCGGGCGAGGCACGGGAAGCGGATGTGGGGATCGCCGGCGGCGACGGCGACGGCGTTCTCTTTAAAAAAGGCAAAGTCATCAAACGTGTGCCCGAGGCCGACTTGGTGGCGGTGCTGCTTGACGCTGTATCAGAGATTGAAAACGATAGAGAAATAGATTGATGCGCCGGTAAAAATTCGACTTTTTGCCGAAGCATCATCCTTAGACCCTTTTTATAACCGACAGAGGTCAATATAATATGGCAAAAACGGAAGAAGCAGCGATTCAGCCCACACGAAACGATAATTATCCGGAATGGTACCAGGAGGTCATCAAGGCCGCGGACATGGCCGAGGCCTCCCCGGTGCGCGGATGCATGGTGATCAAACCCTGGGGGTATGCCCTGTGGGAAAACATCTCCCGGGCATTAGACGACATGTTTAAAAAGACCGGCGTCAAAAACGCCTACTTTCCCCTGTTCATTCCCATTTCCTTTCTGGAAAAAGAAGCTCGCCACGTGGAAGGATTTGCCAAGGAATGCGCCGTGGTCACCCATCACCGGCTGGAAGTCGGAGAAAACGGCGGCCTGGTGCCCGCGGGTCCGCTTACCGAACCCCTGATCGTGCGGCCCACGTCCGAAACCATCATCGGCGATTCCTTTTCCCGGTGGATCCAAAGCTACCGGGACCTGCCGGTGCTGATCAATCAATGGGCCAACGTGGTGCGATGGGAAATGCGGACCCGGATTTTTTTGCGCACCAGTGAATTCCTCTGGCAGGAAGGCCACACGGCCCACGCCACCCGGGAAGAAGCCGAAGAGCGGACCCGGATGATGCTTGATATCTACCGGGATTTTGCCGAAACCTACATGGCCATGCCGGTGATCACCGGCGAAAAGACCGAGACCGAGCGCTTCCCCGGCGCGGAAACCACCACCTGTATCGAGGCCATGATGCAGGACCGCAAGGCCCTCCAGGCCGGCACCTCCCATTTTCTGGGACAGAATTTCGCCCATGCCTCGGATATCCGTTTCCAGTCTGCGGCCGAGACCGAGGAATACGCCTGGACCACGTCCTGGGGCGTCTCCACCCGGCTCATCGGCGGATTGATCATGACCCACGGAGACGACAACGGCGTGATCATGCCGCCCCGGATCGCTCCGGCCCACGGCGTTCTGCTCCCCATTGTGCGCAAACCCGAAGAAACCGAGGCGGTCATGGCATACACCAGAGAAATCGCCGACCGGCTCGGGCAGAAGCTGTACCACGGTCAACTCCTGCGCTTTGAAATCGATGACCGCCCCATCGGCGGGACAAGGAATTGGGAATGGATTAAAAAAGGGATCCCCTTGCGGATTGAAATCGGTCCCCGAGACATGGCGTCAAATTCCGTGTTTGTGGCCCGCCGGGACCAAGACCACCGCAAAAAGTTTTCCATGGAAAAAGATCGCTTCATCGACGGTGTCGGCGATCTGCTGGATGAAATCCAGAACACGCTTTTTCAGCGGGCCCTTGATTTTCGAAAAACCCATACCCGAAAAATCGACGACAAACGGGAATTTGACGACTTTTTCACTCCCGAAAACCAGGAACGCCCGGAAATTCACGGCGGCTTCGCCCTGTCTCACTGGTGCGGAAATGCCGACTGCGAGGCCCGCATCAAGGAACGCCTCACCGTCACCATCCGCTGTCTTCCCTTTGACGCAACACCGGAACCCGGCATCTGTATCGCGTGCGGCGATAAAAGCAGCCGCCGCGCCGTGTTTGCAAAGGCGTATTAACCCATATGATCCGCATCACTGAAATCATCGACAAGATCTATGACTATTATCCGGATGCGGACACGGATATCGTTGACCGGGCCTATATTTATTCCGCCAAGGTGCACGAGGGCCAGCGCCGGTTAAGCGGCGAACCCTATCTGTCCCACCCCCTGGAAGTCGCCAGCCTCCTGGCGGACATGAAACTGGATGCTGTCAGCATTGCCTGCGGCCTGCTGCATGACGTGGTGGAGGACACCCACGCCACCATAGAGGATATCCGGCGGATGTTCGGCGAAGACGCGGCCAGGATCATCGCCGGCGTGACCAAGATCAGCACCCTTTCCTTTGAAACGGCCCGGGCACGGCAGGCGGAAAACATCCGGCAGATGATTCTGGCCATGGCCAACGACATCCGTGTGATCCTGATCAAACTGGCCGACCGGCTCCACAACATCCGCACGTTGCAGTTTCATCACTCCGACAAGAAGCGCAAGGAAATCGCCCAGGAAACCCTTGACATCTATGCCCCCATCGCAGCGAGGCTCGGTATTTTCTGGATCAAACAGGAACTCGAGGAGATCTCTTTTTCCCATACCAACCCGGATGCCTATGAAGAAATCCGGCAGAAGATCCGCAAAAGCCGGATCGAACGAGACCAATACGTCGAGGAGGTCAAAAAAACCATAGAAGCCCTGATGGCGGAGGCGGATATCGCCTGCCAGGTGGATGGCCGGAACAAGCAGATCTACAGTATTTATCAAAAAATGATCCAGCAGAACCTCTCTTTTGAGCAGGTCTACGACATCATCGCCTTCAGGATCATCGTTGCCACCATCCCCCGCTGCTACGAGGCCATGGGCCGCATTCACTCCAAGTGGAAGCCCATCCACTATAAAATCAAAGACTATATCAGCCTTCCCAAGCCCAACGGCTATCAGTCCATCCATACCACGGTGATCGGCCCGCATGGCGAACGCATGGAGGTTCAGATCCGCACCTTTGAAATGGACCAGGTGGCCAATTCCGGGATCGCGGCCCATTGGAGCTATAAAGAAGGGAAAAAAATCGACGAGGAAAGCAGCAGCACCTTTGCCTGGATTCAGAACCTGGTGGAACATCAGGAAACCAGCGGCGACCCGGAGGAATTCCTGGCCAACGTCACCATCGACCTGTTTCCCAAGGATGTTTTTGTCTTCACCCCCAAAGGACGGGTCATGACGCTGCCCAAAGGCGCCACTCCGGTGGATTTCGCGTATTCCATCCACAGCGAGGTCGGGAACCAGTGCACGGGCGCGCGAGTCAACGGCCGTCTGGTCCCCCTCCAGTATCAACTCCGCAACGGAGAAATCGTTGAGATCATCACCACCAAGGGCCACAATCCCAGCGCGGACTGGCTGAGTTTCGTCAAATCCAGCAGGGCCAAGAACCGGATCCGCCAGTGGATCAAAAAACAGGAATCGGAAATAAGCATCGCCCTAGGCAGAGACATCTGTGAAAAGGCCTTCCGCAAGCACAAGCTTAATTTCAATGAACTGGTCAACACGCCCGAGATGGTGAAAATCGCGGCGGAATTCAATTATAAGACCGTCGAGGACTTAATCGCCAATGTCGGCTACGGCAAGATTACGGTCCTCCAGGTAATCCGAAAATTGCTGCCCGATGCCAAGCCGAAGCGGGAAGATTCTCTTCTGGAAAAGCTGATGTCCAAGCGGAAGGACAAAAAACAGAGGGAAGAGGACGGCATTGAGGTGGACGGCATCGACGATCTTCTTATCCGTTTCGGGAAATGCTGCCAGCCGATACCGGGGGATTCCATCACCGGATATATCACTCAGGGCGCAGGGCTTTCCATCCACCGCAAGGGATGCGTCAATGCCCTGAAACTGAATCCGGAACGTCAGGTGTCGGTAAAATGGAAAGCGGCGCCGGCAAAAACTTTTCCGATCCGATTAAAACTCCGCTGCTATGACCGGGTGGGATTACTGGCGGAAATCAGCGCGGTCATCAGTCAGATGGAAGCCAACATCATGGATGTCAACCTGGAATCCAACGAAGATAAAATAGTCAGCGGTTATTTCACGCTGGGCGTAAAAGGCCTGGACCATCTGGAAAGCGTACTCGCCAAACTCAGAAGAATCGACGGGGTTCAGGAAATCATCCGGGAATGATCGTCAGGCGGGTTTTTGAACAAATCCCGATTTAATGCAGACGGTGCATACGGTCATCTTTCTGACCCGTCCGTTTCGCACCGCGCGAACCTGCTGAAGATTCGGATTAAAACGTCTTTTGGTCACGTTGTGGGCATGGCTGACATTGCATCCCACCATCGGTTTTTTGCCGCAAATTTCACACTGCCTTGACATGGGTTTCTCCTCGGTTAAAGTCGGTCAATCAAATGGTGCCGTATAGCCCAATGCCATTTGCTTGTAAAGGGTTTTCTGCTGGATGGGGAAAAAATTATTCGGGCCACGGGGACTCCCCGGTTTCCATGGGACGCGACCCCTCTTCCGTGTCGTCCGCACCGGCGGATGCCGCAATCAGGGCATTGCAGCGTTCGATATAATCTGCGGCCTCGGCATGAAGACCGAAATCCGGATAATCGTTAACCACTACCTGGAACCGCTGAAGGGCGGCCTTATAATGTTCCGATTTAAAATAAAATTTTCCGACATAATGCTCTTTTGCCGCCAGGTTTTCCAGACAGGTATCAATATGGGCTTTGGCCTGAATTGCATATTCATGATCCGGAAACTGCGTAATGAGCAGGCGAAAGCTTTCCATAGCATTGGCTGCGGGGGTCTGGTCTCTGTCTATGCTCAAAATCTGATCAAAATCGCACCGACCGATCTGGTAAAGCACATAAGGAACCTGCGGGTCCGTGGGATGGAGCTGATAATAGGTCCGATAAGCCACAAGGGCCTGATCATACTCCTCGAGCCGATAATAGGCGTCCGCCACTTTCAGTTCGGCATCCTTGGCATGCACGCTGAAGGGATACCAGTCCCGCAGCCGTTCATATGACGTAATGGCTTCCTGGTAATCCTTTTGTTCAAAGTATTCGAGGCCTTCAGCAGCCAGTTCGTCGGCCGTTTTCTCCGGCTTGTGCTTGGCGCAACCGGTCGCAAGAATAAAACAGAGGGTCAAACAGAAAAATAAAATAATCCAAAACCGCTTCAAAAGACCTCCTCGGACATGAATGCTTTCACGAAATCGACGGATACCGGTGGCCGTCAAGCAACGGCCCCGCTTTCAAGCCCTTCGATATAACGGGCCGCCTCAACCGTGGCAATGGCGCTGTCACCCACCGCCGTGGCCACCTGGCGCAGCGGCGTGTTCCGAACGTCGCCCGCGGCATAGATCCCGGGAACCGATGTTTCCATCCGGGCATTGACCACGATGAAACCGGCATCATTGCATTGCACCATGTCTTTTAAAAACGCCGTGTTCGGCGTAATGCCCACCCACAGGAAACAACCTTCCACTTTTAATTCCGATTCCTGCCCGGTCTTGACGTTTTTAATGGAAACGCCGGTGACACCGGCCATTGATCCGTTAATGGCCGTTACCACCGAGTCCCACACCATTTCGATTTTTTCATTGGCGAACACCCGCTCCTGCAGCAGCCTGGCCGCCCGCAGTTCGTCCCTGCGATGGATCAGGTAAACTTTTTGCGCAAACCGGGTCAAAAAAATGGCTTCCTGTACCGCGGTGTCGCCGCCGCCAACAGCAGCCACCACGTTGTTTTTAAAAAACGGCCCGTCGCAGGTCGCGCAAGCGGAAACGCCCCGGCCGTAAAATTCATCCTCACCAGGAACACCCAGTTTTTTCGGAGATGCGCCGGTGACCACCACCGCCGCCTTTGCGGTAAGGATCCGGTTGGAAAGCTTCACGTGGATGACATTGTCAGGCGTCTTTTCAATGGAAAGCACCTCGTCGTAGGTGACGGGCACACCAAAGCGCGCCACCTGCTCCGTCATTTTCTGAATCAGATCCGCGCCGGTAAGGCCTTCGGGAAAACCGGGATAATTTTCGATCCAGTCGGTCACCAGGATCTGACCGCCGGGCACGGCCTTTTCAATGACAACGGCATCGAGCTTGGCCCGGGCCGCGTAAATCGCAGCGGTCAACCCCGCCGGACCGCCGCCGATGATCACGATGTCATGATCTGTTTTTTGCATCATATTTACAGACCCTTTTTAAGGATTTGCTCAATCCTGGAACGGTCCGCCATGCCGACGAGCTGATCCACCTGCTTGCCGCCCTTAAACAGGATCAGAGTGGGAATTGCCCGGATACCGTAATTCCCCGGTGTGGCAGGGCTGTTGTCTACATTGCACTTGGCGAATTTGATTTTTCCGGCATACCCTTTGCTGATTTCTTCCAGCACGGGCCCGATGGCTTTGCACGGACCGCACCACGGCGCCCAGAAATCCACCAGCACCGGCAGATCCGATTGTAACACTTCCGCGTTAAATGTCGCATCACTGACTTCCATTATGCCTTCGGCCATGTCTGCATCCTTTCCTCTCTGATTCGCGCCGACCAGTGATCGGCCCGGTTGATATAAGCGAACTGAGCGCAGTCCATCCTTTGAAAATACGACTGAAAGTTAAATTACTATAATGGTGCGGCCCGCTATTGTCAAGGAATGTGCAAGCACCCGGAAGTCACCCCTCCATAAAATAATGATTGACTCTTTCCGGCTATATCATTAGGTTTTCTGCATTCAACAGACCGGATAATTTCACAAAGCGATTTTGCCTGTCCGCGCGGCAGGCCGATATAAAGTTAAACGCGAGCAAGGGCCAAAGATGATAATAATCGATTTTGAAAAAATGGGCGGCCTGGTGCCGGCCATCATCCAGGACGATGAGACCGGCGAGGTGCTGATGCTGGGCTTTATGAATCCCGAGGCCTGGGAAACAACGCTGAAAACCGGCAAAGCGACCTTTTACAGCCGTACGCGCAACACGCTCTGGATCAAGGGCGAAACATCGGGCCATGTGCAGCAGGTCAAAGAAATCCGTGTTGACTGCGACAACGACACCGTCTTGCTCAAGGTCAGACAGATCGGCGGGGCCGCCTGCCATACCGGTTATAAAAGCTGTTTTTTCCGAAAAATCGACAACAATGAACTGATCACCATCGGCGAAAAGATATTTGATCCGGAAGAGGTTTACAAAAAATGACTGATCCTTTGAAACTCGGCATTCCCAAGGGGAGCCTGCAGCAGGCCACCATTGAGCTGTTCCGCCGTTCGGGGTGGAAAATCAACGTCAATGACCGCAATTACTTTCCCGAAATCAATGACGACCATATCCGATGCGCCCTGTGCCGGGCACAGGAAATGTCCATCTACGTGGAAAACGGCTCCCTGGACGCGGGACTGACCGGCAAGGACTGGATCGCGGAAAACAACTCGGACATCCATGTGGTGTGCGACCTGGTCTATTCCAAGGTCAGCGCCCGGCCGGCGCGATGGGTCATTGCCGTGGCCCATGATTCCCCCTGCAAAACCATCCAGGACCTTCAGGGAAAGAAAGTTTCCACGGAACTCATGAAATACACCCGGCGCTACTTTGCCGAAAAAGGAATCGACGTCAATGTCGAGTTCTCCTGGGGAGCCACCGAGGCCAAGGTGGTGTCCGGGCTGGCGGACGCCATCTGCGAAATCACGGAAACCGAAAGCACCATCAAGGCCCACGGCCTGCGGATCATCCACGAGATGATGCAGACCAACACCCGGCTCATCGCCAACCACAAGGCTTGGGCCGATCCCAAAAAGCGGGAAAAAATAGAACAGATCGCCCTGCTGATGAAAGGCGCCCTGGTGGCCGAAAAAATGGTGGGCCTGAAGATGAACGTGTCCCAGGCCAGCCTGGAAAAAATCGTATCCCTGCTGCCCAGCCTTCACGCGCCCACGGTATCGCCCCTCTACCAGTCCGACTGGTTCTCGGTGGAAACCGTGGTCAATTCCAATACGGTGAGGGACCTGATTCCGGAGCTGATGAAGCACGGGGCCGAAGGCATTATCGAATATCCCTTAAACAAGGTGATCTAAGACAGATGAAGGTGATATCAGCCGAATTTATCAAAAGCGCCACACGGCCTTCCGAGTATCCGCCGGCTGATTTTCCCGAAATCGCCTTTGCCGGGCGCTCCAATGTCGGCAAATCCTCTTTGATCAACACGCTGGTCAACCGGAAACGGCTGGTGAAAACCAGTTCCACGCCGGGCCGGACCCAGTTGCTCAATTTTTTTATCATCAACGACCGGCTCATGTTCGTGGATCTGCCCGGATACGGATACGCCAAGGTCCCGGCCAGCGTCCGGAACACCTGGGGCGCCATGATCGACACCTATATCCTGGGCCGGTCAACGCTAAAAAGCGTGGTGCTGATCTTAGATATCCGCAGGGACCCGAGTGAAAAGGATTTCTCCCTGATGGCATGGCTGCGGCATCACCGGATACCCTTTATCACTGTGCTGACCAAGGCGGACAAGCTGTCGGTCACCAAACAGAAAAACCGGGTGCGGGCCATTGAACAGGCCCTGCCTGATATCGCCGGCGGCATGATCTGTTTTTCCGCCAAAACCCGGCAGGGAATGGATAAACTCTGGCAGGCCATTGCCGATGCCGCCGGTGACGGGGTGATGTTGCCGCAAAGCCTTCCGGAAACAAATCCGGCAACAGACAACCGGTCGGGCCCACCGGCGTCGTTTCCTTCATCCGGGGATTCCACCCCATCAGGAGACGCAGGAGGCGCACCGTCATGACGCAAAAAGACGCCGGGGCAACGACATTCAAATCCGGATTCACCGCCATTATCGGCGCCCCGAATGTCGGCAAATCGACCCTGTTAAACCGGATACTGGAAGATAAAATCGCCATTGTCTCCCCCAGGCCCCAGACCACGCGCAACCGCATCCTGGGCGTGCTGCACCGGCCCCAATCCCAGATCATCTTTTTAGACACTCCGGGCATCCATAAAAGCGAAAAAGCGCTCAACCGGAAAATGGTGGAAACGGCCATTGCCGCCATCGGCGACGTGGATGTCATTCTGGTGATGATCGACGCGGCCCGGCCCGACCCGGCTTCGGAACATCTGCTGCTGGAAAAGCTCCCCGGCAACCGCCGTAAACCGGTGATCCTTGCGATCAATAAAATCGACAAAGTCAAAAAACCCAACCTGCTGCAACTCATTGATTCCTGGTCAAAAGCGTATCCGTTTGCCGAAGTCGTCCCCATTTCCGCCACCGAAGGCATCCAGGTGCCTGATCTGATCGACCTGCTGGAAAACCTGCTGCCCGAAGGGCCGCCCTATTTTCCCGAAGACATGATCACCGACATGCCGGAGCGGTTTGTGGCCGCCGAGATGATCCGGGAAAAGATCTTTGCGCTCACCGGTCAGGAAATCCCATTTTCAACCGCGGTGACCATTGAATCCTTTTCCGAAGACCCGGACCGCGGCATGGTAAGCATCCACGCGATCATCCACGTGGAGCGGGAGTCACAGAAAGGGATCATCATCGGCAAGGGCGGGGCCATGCTCAAGGCCGTCGGACAGGCTGCGCGGATCGAAATCGAGCGCATGGTGGGCATGAAGGTGTTTCTCAAACTGTTCGTCCGGGTGGAAAAAAACTGGAGTAATGACGCGCGGGCCCTCCGCCGTCTGGGATATTCATGATCCTGTCGTATCACCCCTGTTTTATCGGTGACCAAAACCGGCTCTGCGCGGGCCGCGCGCCCGATGAAACCGACCGGGCCGCCATTGGCGCAGCGGATGCGGTCGTTCTTCCCCAGGGCTGTACCCCGGCCCTTTATGAGATGGCAACACGCCATTGCACCCATGTATTTCCGAATTATGAGAAGCGGTTGGCTTATCCGGGAAAAATCGGACAAGCCCGGCTTTTCAGGGAATTTAACGCAAAACATCCCCGAACCGCGACGTTTGCTTCCTTATCTGCCATAGATGATGATCAGGTCCGCACCGGCGGCGGGCTCCCGGCTGGATTTTCCTGGCCCATTGTGTTTAAATTCGACTGGGGCGGCGAAGGCGACAACGTAATGCGGGTGGATACGCCGGAGGATCTGGGGGCCGCACTTGAAAAGGCCGTCCTATACGAGCGGTCCGGTCAGAGAGGTTTTCTGATCCAGGAATATATCCCGGCTGCCGGCCGGTCCCTGCGGGTGGTGGTGATCGGCCGGCGCCTGACCGCCTACTGGCGGGTTCAGCCGGATGAAACGGTCTTTTCAGCGGGAGTTTCCAAGGGCGCCGTTATTGATGAAGCTTCCGATCCGGAGATCAGAAAAATCGGCATGGAACGGGTCCGGCAGTTCTGCCACCGCACCGGCATCAACCTGGCGGGATTCGATCTGCTGTTTGCGGAACATCCCGATGATCCTCGAAAAGATATGGAACCCTATTTCCTTGAAATCAATTATTTTTTCGGCAGAACCGGCATAGGCGGGTCATTGCGCTTTTATGAGTTGCTCTGCGCGGAAATCACGGTCTGGCTCCGACAGCGGGGTCTGGCGGTAGACAGCGAGGTCGACAGCAAAAATGGCGATTATGGAGGGAATGAGAACGCCGGGATATCCGCGCATCATAACACTTGGAATGGCAATTATGAATGATGCTTCGGTATAACGTCAGATTTTTCGCTTCGAGAGTCTTTCGGGGGTCGCGATTTTCCCGGATGCTGAATGGCAAAAACTCGGCGCAAGCGCCTTAAACAGTTTGCCATTCTTAACGCATCCGAAAGAATCGCTTGTTCCCCCGAAATCCACGATCTCGCTCAAAATCCGACGTTTACCGACGCATCAACAATCGGATCTAAAAAAATGACCGCATTTTCATATGTGCCGGATGAAGATGAAATTCGGCGGGAAAAACAAAAAGCACGGGAACTCCGGCAGTCCCAGTGGTGGAAACGGCGCTGTGCTGCGGGCATATGCCACTACTGCGGCAAAAAACTGCCCGCCAAAGAGCTGACCATGGACCATATCGTCCCCATCGCCAAGGGCGGCAAAAGCACCAAAGGCAACGTGGTTCCCTGCTGCAGCGACTGCAACGCCAAAAAAAAATCCAGCCTGCTCATGGACTGGGAAGGACCGGAATGAATCTTTAACCTCAAAATTCCGCCCAATCCCGCCCACGTAAAATTCTAAGATTAGAAAGGAACATGCCATGGAGAAAAAAATCCTGCTTGCCGTTGATGATTCGGAACATGCCAAAAACGCCGTCCGGTACGCGGTCATGATTTCCTCAGCCGTCAAAAACTTGACCTATACCCTGTTTTACGTCCAGCCGGCGGTTTCCCAATATCTGACCGATGAGGCCGAAACCAGCCCCAAGGCCAAAACCGCCCTGGAAAAAATGTATAAGAAACAGACCGAACAGGGGATGCGGATTTTAGAAGACCAGAAGGCCCGCATGGTGGATCTGGGAATCGAGGGCGGCCGGATCGAAACCGTCACCGTTGCCCGCAAGGCCGGGCTTGCCAAAGATATTCTCCAATACGCCCAGGACCGCTATTATGATGCCATTGTGGTGGGCCGCCGGGGGCTTTCCCGGCTCCAGGAAGTGTTTATGGGGAGTCTGACCCGAAACCTGCTGGAATTTTCCGAAACCATCCCGGTCTGGATCATCGACCGGGAAATCACATCCACCAGCATCATGCTGGCCGTTGACGGCTCGGCCGCCTCATTTCGGGCTGCCGATCATCTCAGTTTCATGGTGGGCGGGAACCCGTCGGTCAAAATTACCCTGTTTCATGTGACCCCCAACGTTAAGGATTGTTTTGCGGTTGATTCAGATGCCGACGCCAAAACAGAAGAAGCCGATGAAAAAGAGCTGGAGGAAATCCTCAAATCCGGTGACAAAAAGTGCATGGATATCTTTCAGGCCCACGCCCGCCGCATGTTTTCCGAAGCCGGCCTTTCGGAGAATCAGGTGACGCTCAAAGCCGTACAAAGCCAGGGCGGCATCGGCAAACAGGTCGTGCAGGAATTCAAGAAAGGAAAATACGGGACCCTGGTCATCGGCCGGCGCGGCATCAACAAATCCTTTTTCATGGGCAGCGTGTCCGATTATGTGCTCAACAAAGCCTCGGACTGCGCCGTATGGCTGGTTCCCTGACGTAGCGGCCGATTTATACAATCAAGAGCATCGCATAAAAATTCAAAAATCATTTGACGCGCCGATAATTTGGACATATGCTCACAATATGTGTTGTCGGCCGCCCCCTGCGGGACATAACGATACACAAACGAGATGTAACGGTTTCTCAAGATTCAATGTGGGAGGGGATTATGACGTTTCTATACATTCTGATCGGTATCGCGGTCCTGGTGGGGATTATTCTGTTTAAGAAAACCAAGCAATTGAAAACCGGAAAAACCCGGGCCGCGCAGGAACTGGCCGGCATGAAAGTCTCCCGACTTTCCCCCTTCGGCAGCGTCAAATCCCTTTCCATCCTGCCCCTGGTGGATTTTTACGCGGACAAACCGGACCTGAAAACCGAAGCCGGGGTGTCTTATCTGATCCGGGCCGACGAGACCACCATTTTGCTGGATACGGGCTTAAACGCCAAAAAGGAGCACCCCTCTCCCCTGCTCCACAATATGAAAAAACTGGGGGTATCGGAAAAAGAGATCGACATGATCTTTTTCAGCCATCTGCACCTGGATCATGTGGGGGGCATGAAAAACCAGAAGGATAAAACCTTCAGCCTGTCCCAGGGATCTGTGGGGCTGGGCAAGATCCCGGTTTATGCGCCAGCGCCCGTGACCGCGTCAGCCTTCAATCCCGGTCCCGAGACCAGGGTAATCCGTGAACCGATCGTGATCAAACCCGGCATTGCCGGCATCGGCGTCATCCCCCGGTTCCTGTTCCTGATGGGCTACACGCCGGAAAACGCCCTGGCGGTCAATGTCGAAGGCAAGGGGATTGTCCTGATCATCGGGTGCGGCCATCAGACCATTGAGCGGATCATCGAGCGGGCCAAGTCGCTGTTCGACGAGCCGATTTACGCTGTCATCGGGGGCCTGCATTTCCCGGTGACCGGCGGCCGCATCATGATCGGCCCCATCAATATCCAGCGGGTCGTGGGTTCGGATCGGCCCCCATGGCGGGGCCTCAATGAAACAGACGTGGAATCCGCCATCGCGGCCATCAAAACCGCGTCACCGAAGATCGTCGCCTTATCGGCCCACGACAGTTGCGACTGGTCCATCGAACAGTTCCGCCAGGCCTTCGGTGAGGCCTACATGGACCTGAAAGTCGGCCGGGAAATCCGGATCTGAATCGACTCATCGGATAAAACCTTTGACGCCCTTGACTGGCTGGCGCAGCTCACCACCCATATCCCGAACCGGGGTAACAGATGTGCCGGTATTAAGAATTCTATTCAAACAAATCCCGGGGCATGAGAAAAAAAACGGGAGAGGATAACGCTGTGCCTGCCTTGATGGAGCCGGTTTTGACATCCCGCGAGTTTCGGAAAAACTGGGCCCGGCTGATCCAGAAGATTTATCATGTGGATCCCCTGTTATGTCCCAAATGCCAGGAGGCCATGAAGATCATCGCGCTTATTGAAGAGCTGTCCGTGATCCGTAAAATCCTGGTGCATCTGAATCTTTGGGATGTCCGGAACCATGACCCGCCGGAACGATATGATTTAATCCCCGAGTTGACGTATGACAATTCCTGCGATACATGTAGTCGAAAAAAGCAAATTCCTATTTCCTTCAGGCGCTTCTGATGAAACCGATCCGCATCGCGGATCTGGCGGAGGTGGTCCGGACAGCCCTGGATTGCGGGGTTGACGACCGTCAGGACATCGTATCGGATTCGCGGACCGATCTGGTGAAATCCTCGAACGCGCCCAATGAGTCATAATTAAACACAAAGCCGGTTGCTTCCATAAGGCGGCGAGAAGAAGCGATCCATGGATACCGCACCATATTCAGCGCAGTACTGGGGAACTCCGTCAACGCGCTGATTTTCAAACGCCAGAAAAGGCTGTTCAACGGGTAAAGCAGCCAGGCAGGCAACCGCACGGGCGTGTTCCCCATCAGCCGCACCATCTCGGGAAACGTCAGCGTGCCAGCGCCGCCAACATTGAAAACGCCGGGAAGCTTGCGTTTCAGACACAGATGAACAACCCGCATCACATCATTCTCATGCACAAACTGGAACGGCGCGGTTTCCCGGGGCAAAAAAACAAACCGTTTCCGGAGGTAACGGGACAGCGGATTGTCAAATCCGGGTCCCACGACAAAGCAGGGCCGCAGCACCGTCACATCGATTTCAGGATGCCCGCGGATGAATTCCCGGATGATCGATTCTATTTCCTTCTTGTTTTTGGCGTATGTAAAATCGTCGTTACCGCGTAGCGGGCTCTCCTCGGTAAGAGGGACAGGATTATCCGGATGAAATCCATATGCGGTGGTCGAGCTGGTGTACAACAGATGGCGGACACCGGCTTGGGCTGAAGCCGCCAGGACATTCCGGGTGCCGTTGACATTGATATCCTCCATCAAGGTGGTATCATGCAATGGAGGTAGCACATAGGCGGCATGAATGACCGTATCGATTTCATGCGCCGCCATCAGATCCCGGAGTGGCGCGCGCACATCCTGCTTGACGAAAACCAGCTTTCCGAAAACGGTGCGGGGTGGCCTGATATCGATGCCGACTATTCTGGAAACGTGGTTATCCCGGCTCAGTGTTTCCGTGATTTTCTTTCCGAGATATCCGGCCGCGCCGGTAATGAGGATGTTTTTCAAGATACGCCTCCTGTTTTCCGGAAAAGGCCAGCAGTTTCATTACGGAACGTTTTCCAAAGGGAGCCGCCCAGCTCAACAGCATGACCCCAGTCAGCAGCAGCCCGACCCGCCAGTGCACTTTTTTTCCATGAGCGGCCTTCCAGACGACCCGCGCCACATCCTCTGGCTGAAGCCGGATGCCCAGTCGATCGACACTGCTGGCTTTTACTGCTGAATCGGTTATCATCGGAGTACGCACATAAGGCGCCATAACATCGCAAACGATGATTCCCAAAGGCTCGAACTCGATATTAAGCGCCTCCGTCAACCCCCGCACAGCGCACTTGGTGGCGGAATAGACCGCCAGTTCGGGAGTCCCGTAAACCGCAGAAGCGGAAGACATGTTGATAATCCGGCTGCCCGGTCTGGTTCGAAGCAAATCCATCGACGCGTGGATGCAATTCAATATACCGGAAAAATTGACATCTACGATGCGTTGGTGCGCTTCCAGGGGGATGCGGTGATGATGGCCCATATTTAGTATTCCTGCACAGTTAAACAATACATCCATCCGTCCGCCGGCCATTTCCGAGAAGAAAGCGACAGCCCGCCGGACATCTGCCGGATCGGTGACATCCATTAGCCTTGAACAACACCGTTCCGTTCCGATCTCAGCTTCCAGAGAACGCAAAAGCTGCTCATTGGCATCGAACAATCCGACAAACCAGCCCTTTTCCGCGAACAAACAGGCGGTAGCCCGGCCGATGCCCGAAGCGGCACCGGTTATAAACGCACTTTTCATCTCCGACATGGGCTTCCTCCTTGTTTGATATCGCCTCCTGTCAATCCGGCAACTACACGTCATCTCAAAATGATATTTCGGCCTAAATTTTTATTCCGAGATGACGTGCAGATAGAAGGATAACTAAACCTTTTCCATAATATGAATGCACATGGCGGCCTCCTCGACACCGATATTTCCGCCGCCGTTTTCCGCCAGCCCCAGCCGCGCGCTCTCGACTTGCCGTTTCCCGGCTTCGCCTCTCAGCTGCAGCCCGAGTTCATAGATCTGAGCCAGGCCGGAAGCGCCGATCGGATGGCCGCGGCATTCCAATCCGCCGCTGGTGTTGACCGGCTGCTTGCCGCCTAGTCTTGTGGTGCCCGTCTCCGCGTACGGCCCCCCTTCACCGATTGGGCAGAAGCCCATGGCTTCGGTCTGGTGCAACTCTCCATATGCAGTAGCGTCATGCAATTCGGCCAGGCTGATTTCTTTTGGGCCGACACCGGCTTGACTGTATGCCTTCTTTACCAGGCGTTCGCCAATATCTTCTCCGTCCAGCGTCCGATCTGTGCCGGTTCCCAAAACCGAAGCCCGGATTTTGACCGGCCGAGCCCCTGTCAGTTTCCGCAGGAATTTTTCCGAACAAACAATGGCTGCCGCCGCTCCGTCTCCTACCGGCGCGCACATGGCGCGGGTCAGCGGATAGGCTATCGGCTTGTCGGCCAACACTTGCTCAATGCTCATATCCTGCTGATACTGAGCCAGGGGGTTAAGCGATCCGTGCCAATGATTCTTCGCGCACACTGTCGCCAGCTGTTTCTGGGTCGTGCCGAATTTGCTCATATGCCAGCGCGCGCCCATGGCATAGGCATCCATAAAAATGCTGCGCCCTTCGCCC
>Ga0351949_1015_pt1 | contig 25622 bp, 16 predicted proteins | sample BONcelT113001G15_FD_206856 | JGI IMG/M metagenome (GOLD analysis project Ga0351949, IMG submission 206856) | Enriched cells from coal bed in the Powder River Basin, Montana, United States - BONCAT cells T11 rep3 HSBNCT.T11.300.1.G15 ... | reverse complement strand
ACCGGCTTTAAAATCATGGCACAGCGGTTCACATTGTACACCTTCATATATGCATTACCATCGCGTTCGTATGAAGGATAGTGAATGTTTGTGTCAATACGGCCGAATCCACCATAGGCAGGATTGTCGGTAGTCAGCAGTATTTCGTAGTCGCCGGTTTCTTTCAGGGGTATTTCGTAATCGGGTATGGCGTGAGTGGTATGCCAGTTGAACACAAAAATAAGGTGGTTGCGTTCAAAAACTAGGGTTTTGTTGCCTTCATCGGCCCACAACAGCCAGGGGGGCATTGCCAGCATGATGTTGTATTGTCGGACTAATGAAATCATCGCTTTGTCGAAATCGGAAAGCCAATGGTACTTCAGGTAGTCTTTTTCGGCCAGTGACCATTGCCTGCGGGCGTGTTTATAGCTCCAGTTGTTGCCTTCACGCGGAAAATCAATCCATTCGGGATGACCGAATTCATTGCCCATAAAGTTGAGCCATGCCTCGCCTCCCAGTGTGATGGTAAAAAGCCTGATCATCTTATGAAGGGCAATTCCGCGATCAATATCAAGGTTTTGCTGCTCCTTACTCATGTTGAAATACATTTCTTTGTCCATGAGCCTGAAGGCGATGGTTTTGTCACCTACGAGTGCCTGATCGTGCGATTCGGCATAGGCCACCGTTTTGATGTCAAAATGTCTGTTGGTCATGGTTTGGAACATTTCGTGGATGTTCCAGTCCTCATCGCGCTGATCCTTGAGCAGTTTGATCCAGAAATCGGGCAAACCCATTCCCAGACGGTAATCAAAATCAATCCCGCCCTGTTCAATTTTATTACACAAACCCGGCATCCCACTGACCTCCTCGGCTATGCTGATGCTTCCCGGAAACTGTTCGTGCATCAGGGAGTTGGCTAATTGAAGGTAGGTTACGGCATCAAATTCAACACCTTCGGTGAAAAACTGTTCCGGACTGCCAAATTCAACCCCGTTCCCATGGTGAAAATAGAGCATAGAGGTAACTCCGTCGAAGCGGTAACCGTCAAATCGGAATTCGTCTAACCAATAACGAACATTGGAAAGCAGCATACGCATCACCTCGTCCTTGCCGTAGTTGAAGAGTTTTGAATCCCACAGCGGATGGTCGCCCCGTGGACCTGCATGGGTATATTGATGGTCGGTGCCGTCAAACAGGTTAAGGCCTTCGCGGGTATTCTTCACGGTATGCGAATGCACGATATCCATGATGACGATCAGACCCAGGCGGTGGGCTTCGTCAATCATGGCCTTGAGTTCTTCGGGTGTGCCAAAACGCGAACTGGGAGCGAAGAAATTGCTTACATGGTAACCAAAGGAACCATAGTAGGGATGCTCGGCGATAGCCATCAGCTGTATGGCATTGTAGCCGGCTTTTACGATCCGGGGAAGTATGTTGTTCTTGAATTCGCTGTATGTCCCTACACCTTCATATTCCTGTGCCATGCCCACATGCGTTTCGTAGATCAGCAGCGGTTGCCCTGGTTTCAACGTTGGTTTGGGGTGTTTGAAACGGTATGGTTTTTCTGGATTCCAGAACTGGGCGGTAAAATCTTTGGTAACTTCGTCCTGTACCACCCGTTTAATGTACACCGGAATGCGTTCGTCTTCGCCCATAGCACTGCGCACCAGTAACTTAATCAGACTTCCGTGCTTAAGTTTGCCGGAATAGTGTTTGTCGTCGAGAAACAATTCCCAGATTCCGTATCCAGTGTTGATCAAAGGGTTTGCCGAGCGGTTCCATCCGTTGAAATCACCGAACAGAAATACTTCGCCAGCGGCCGGTGCCCACTCCCTGAACCACCAGCCTTTTCGGATCTTGTCGTAGTTGAACCCAAACAATTGGTCAGCGGTGGCAAAGGCTTTCAGGCTGCCATAAACTCTGTTGATATGGTCGAGACGATGCAGGAAACGTTCGTAGCGTTCGGTAACGGCCTGGCTTACAGGTTCGAGCCAGGGGTCTTTTTGCACAAGAGGAAGGGGTTTTTGTGGCATGTTCAGTATATCGGGTGGAGTTCGTAAATGGCAGTTTCAGATGGTGTAAGTGATATTTTTAGTCCTTCTTCAGGAAGTTCCGAGGGTTTGAATACAATTTTTTCGGAGGGTTTCAGCAGGTTCACTGCCAGCCATTGTTCGCCTTTTTCGATGGGGATATCAGCTTTAAGCAGGGCATCAATAGGGATGTTGAGCCGCATTGACCGGCTCTCTGTGGTGTGGAAATTGGTTACTATGACTAATCTTTGGTTCAATGTGAAACGCATGAACGCATACACAAAGCGCGGGTCGAAATCGGTGTACCAGGGGTTTGCCCACATCAGGTCGTAGAAGGCTCCCGTCTGGAAGGCGGGCATATCGCGGCGCATGGTCAGCAGTTTGCGGTAGAACGAAAGAAGCTCAAGTTGATCTTTATTGAGTTTTCCCCCATCGAAACTGCCATCGTTTATCCATGCCTGAACGGAGGGCATGTGGGTATAATCGAAAATGCTTGTTCGTCCGTCATCACCGCTGTATCCTGCTGCACCTGTTGCCTTTTCGCCGCATTCCTGCCCGTTATACACCATAAAAGGTCCGCGATGCATAAGCGCACTCACCACCACTGCCGGAAGGGCTTTGAATGGGTTGCCCATGAAATGCTGCGAGGCGAGGCGCACCTCATCGTGGTTTTCCATGAAGCGAAGCATGCGGTTGTCGCGCACATCGAGCATCTTCCAGCAGATGCTGATTGACTCTGCCGCCTGTCCGTAGCGCAGGATATCATTCAGCCGGTTATACAGCCCAACTTTGTCGTAAAGGAAATCAAAACCTGCATCAATAAAAGGTTTATAGAGATCAGGGCGATAAATTTCGGCAATCATGATGATTTCAGGATGTTGTTGCCGGAGTTGACTAATGGCGTATTTCCAGAATTCGACAGGAACCATTTCCGCCATGTCGGCCCTGAAGCCATCTACACCCATCTGCGCCCAATATTTCAAAATATCGAGCATCATATTCCATGTTGGTGGCGGTGGATCAAAAAAGGTTTGCTTTTCGCCCGTGAAATCAATGCCATAGTTAAGTTTCACCGTCTCATACCAGTCGGTTGATGCCGGATCGGCTCTGAAACAATCATTGCCGGTGACCCGGGCAGGCATTTCGTGGTATTCAGCATGGCTGTTGATATCAGTGATCTTATTTTCAATTACCGGAAGTACAAGGGCTTGTCCGGGCAGGTAATAGAAATTGTTTGTTGGGGCAAACACCACCTCTTTGTTGTCAAATTCGCCAAAATCAGGAGTTCCTGTGGGTTTTGCGATGGATTGGTATTGACGCGAAACGTGGTTACCAACAAAATCAATGATGACTTTGAGTTTTTGCTGGTGCAGTCTTTTCACCAGTGCTTTGAATTCCTGGAGTCGTTCATCAACGTTGGTTGCCAAGTCAGGATCAACATCATAATAATCGGTGATGGCATAGGGCGAGCCGGCCCGGCCTTTCACCACTCCCGGGTGACAATCGGGGATACCATATTTTTCGTAGGATGTAAGGGTGGCATGCCGGATGATGCCGGTGAGCCAGACATGGGTAATACCCAGATCCCGGATGGCTGTTATTGCCTGATTGTCAATGTCGGAAAACTTGCCGCAACCATTGGTCTGTATGCTGCCATTGGCTTCCGGTGTTGTTGTTTTGTTCCCGAATACCCTGGGAAAAAGCTGGTAAATGTTGATCATGATGCACTGTCGTTTTGCGAATGGGTTTGTGAAACAGTCCGGGCTGCCTTTGTCAAAAGTACGTCATTTTTTTGGATTCATGCAAGCTTTTTTTTGACAAAAAATAAAGGGCTACAGCCGTTTTTGATTACGCTGCTCCACTTAACTCATGACCAATTCTGGCTCAATTATCAATTTAATCACAAAATGAAAGTTGTCTACTTTTGAACTGTACTAAAAATGGGAAGCCTTCACATCAACTTCTTCAGGATATTTCAAGTTGTTAGTAATTAATTCTGATATCCCTTTTTCACCATTTGGATACTTTGCCCAACTGTCTACAAGTGAAAATCCACCTTGATTTTTTATTGCAACTACTTCTTCATAGTTCTTATCTACAACAGAATCATTGGAAGATAGGATCTGAGAATATGAACCTAAAGATGTGAGCATGATTATAATTAAAGGAAGTGAAGTTTTCATAATTTGCTTTCTTGTTTTGTGTTCTGTTTGAATATATTCATTAACAGACCGAATCTCGCCATAAAGTATATGCAGTGTTGTTAACTGTACATACTATCTTGTCAATTGATAATCATTGATTAGAAGTCCGGGAGAAAGATTCAGTTTTATCGTCAATTTGCGGATCATGTCGACAGTCAGCTTTCGTTTACGGTTTAGAATTTCTGAGACTCTGCTTTTTCCACCGATTTCATCAATTAAATCAATCTGTTTTAATTGCATCTCTTCCATTCTGATTTTTATTGCTTCGATTGGATCCGGTGCTTCAATTGGATAATGTTTCTTTTCGTAGTCGTCAATCATTAGTCCAAGGACATCAGCTTCGTCACTTTCCGGGCTTCCAATAGCAGCATCAAAAATAACCTCAAGTCTTTTTAAGGCTTGTTGATAATCAGTATCTGTTTTTATAAGTTTAATATTCATGTCTGTATATTTTAGATTGTGTTAGCATTTATTTTATCATATTCTGAATGAGTTCCAATGAACAGAATAAATACCCACTGTTTCTCGAAGTTAAATTTTGTCACCAGTCTATATGAATTTCCTTTAATGTTGAAAACTATTCTGTTATCCTTAAGAATACTGGCATTTGCATAAGTCTGTTTGACGTCATTTGGCGTCTTCCAGGTAGAATTCATTGTCGTGTCGAACCATGTTTTCAAATATTGTTCTGAATCTGGACGTGCTAACCAGAATTCTCTTAATGTACTCTTAGCAAATATTCTCTCCATTAGTTTCTATTCTGATGCAAAGATAATACAAGTTCGCAAAACGGGAACTCTATTTTTACTAATTCATTTCTTTTGGTATGGTTCAATGAAGTTGTCGTGTGCCGGGAAGTAAATCGAGGTAATCCTCTAAAAAACCGATGGTTGAAGCATCATGTCTCCTACCTTTATCAATTATCCATTGTCAATTATCCATTGTCAATTATCCATTGTCAATTATCCATTGTCAATTATCCATTGTCAATTATCCATTGTCAATTATCCATTGTCAATTATCCATTGTCAATTAACAATTAAACCAAAGACAATTATTTCAGATGGTGAATACTGCATATAGGGGGATGTTTACCAACCAGTCATCTGCTCTGTAAAAACTCATGGAAGTCCTAATTGCATAGTCGGGCTTGTATTTTTCCACAAACACTTTCAAGCTTTTAGCTTTTAAGTTTTCTTCGGCTTTTACTTCAACAGGTATGATAGCATCTTCTTTTTGTAATATAAAGTCGAGTTCTGAAGTGCCATTTTCAGCAGACCAATAGAATAATCCGTGCTTGATTTTTAACTCCTGGGCGACAAACTGCTCAGTCATGGCACCTTTGTGCTCCACCAGAATTTGGTTTTTATTCAACAAGATTTTCTCGCCAAGGCCAGCCATTGCATTCAGTAAACCGATATCCAGAAGATATAGTTTAAATGCGTCCATATCGGCATAAGATTGCAGCGGTATGCTTGGTTTTGTGATTCTGTTGCTTTTGTGAACCAATCCCGAATTGACCAGCCAATTGATGGCGCTTTCAAACTCTTTTGCCCTGGCTCCTGTTTTTAGCTGACCATAAACGAATTTTTTGTTTTCTCTCGCCAATTGCCCTATGATTGACTGCCAAACCATTCTTATTTTCGGCACCCCTTCGCTGGGTGCATGTTTGGAGAAATCATTCTCGTAACCAAGTAAGATGTTGTTTTGCAAAGCTCTTACCTGTTTCAGGTTTTTGCTGTCAATATATTCATTCACCACTTCCGGCATGCCACCTACAAAGTAGTACAACCTGAGTAATGAAATCAGTTTTTCATGAAATGGCAAAAGAATCTCCCAGTTTTGCCCTTTAAGTTTCTCCAACAACAGTTCTTCATTGATGTTGAGCAGGAATTCTTCAAAACACATTGGATAAAGCCGCAAAAAATCAACTTTACCCACGGGGAAAGTGTGCCCCTTTTGTAATGAAACGCCTAAAAATGAACCGGCTGCCATCAGGTAATACTGTGGTGCGTTTTCATAGAAATACTTTAGCGCAGTCAGACCGCCCTTTGCTTCCTGTATTTCGTCGAGGATAATTAAGGTTTCCTCATCAATGCTGACGCCTGTTTCGATTTCAAACACAGAAATCAGCCGGGCTATATTCAAATCGGGTTCAAAAACGGATTGCAAGTTGATTCTGCTTTCGAAATTGATATAAACATGTTTCTTAAAGTAGTTGGAGCCAAAGGTTTTCATAACCCAGGTTTTCCCCACTTGTCGTGCACCCTGTATGATTAAAGGCTTTCGGTTTTTCTTGGTTTTCCATTCCTTTAGTTGATCAATAATCAATCTTTTCATGTATTTTTTTTACAAAGATAGCACTTATTCCTTTGAAAAAGTGTAATCAAACACAATTATTCATTCGATAAAGTGTAGATAAACGCACTTATTCCTTCGAAAAAGTGTAATAATGTAATTTGAATGAGAGGAAAAACCAGGCTTTGGCCTTCCCGCAACCCGCGGCGCCCTGCGATGCCCTGAGTTTATCGAAGGGAGGCTCTCGAAGGGCAACCCGCAACCAGGAACCAGGAACTAGTTAAACCATCCTGACAGCATAATCCATCCCAACAAGCACCTGTGCTTTTGGTTTGAGTGCCTGCACTTCCTGATGTTCTTTTTCGAGCACTTGCATGCGATATTCGTTTTGGGGTTCTTTGCCCCGGACAAGCTGTGCTTTTTTGGTTTCGTGGTAGGTGAGTTCGATGAACACATTAAGGTCAGTGCCTTCGGTTTTGATGGCATACAGGCCGTCAATCACCAGCATGTCAATGTCTTTGTAGTCGGTTGTAAGCTGGTCAATTTGCTCGGTAACCAAGTCCACGCATGGGCCAGTTGACAGGCTTCCTTCCCTGAACTCGCGGATGTTGCGCATGATGGTGTCCCAGTCGTACTCGCCGGGGCCTACTACATTCTCAATACCATGCTGCTTACGCCATTCGGTGCGTTCGTGGGGATGGATGCGGTAGTAATTGTCAATGTGCACCGGTTTGGCAAATATGCCGTGCTTACGCATCCCCTTAGCGATCACATGTGCCAGCTCCGACTTACCCGATCCCGATTCGCCCGAAATAGCCACAATCATCTTCGGTTTTCTGTTCTTCAGAATGAAGTCAATAATTACTTCCCCCGCTTCGCGGTGCTTGTCAGCAATCAACAAAACATCTCCTAACATATTCTATTTCTTTTTAATGTATCAAAATATTCATTTCTTTCATACGAACACCCAGCAACCAGCAACCAGCACCCAGTAACCAGTAACCAGCAACAAGCTACAAGTGATATTTATCCAACGAAGCATCAAAATCGAAAAACAGATTGCTTCCTTTCTTTAAATTCTGCACGATCTGGTGTTCTCTTTCGAGGATTTGTTTTCTGAACGGGGTCATTTCTTCTTTACCGCCGAAGATTTGTGCCCCAACGGTTTCGTCGTACGTAAGTTCGATAAACACCCTGAAATGCGCCTGTTTGAGTTTGGTTGCATAAAGCCCGTTGATGATCATCACGTCAACGCCTGCAAAATCGGTGGTGATGGTATCCACATAATCGGTGATCAGGTCAACGCAGGGCATGGTTGATTCTTTGTCCTGCATGAAATCGTCAACCACTCTGTTGATTTTGTCCCAGTCATATTCGTCCGGGCCGATGCACTCAATCCCTTTCGAACGTCGCCATTCCTTCCGTTCGAGCGGGGGAATGGTGTAAAAGTCGTCCAGATCAATGATTTTACTACGGAGGTTTTGTTTTTTGAGTTTCATGGCCAGCGCATACGACAGGGTTGATTTGCCCGATCCTACTTCGCCTCCGATGGCAATAATGAATTTGGGGCTTATTAAAGCCCGCACCTCATCCACGATGACCTGAGCGGCACTGGTGTGTTTGGTGGTTACAGTGAATTTGTCGTTGAGCATATGGATTACAATTTAATTGACAGAGGTTCGAGGGCTGTTGTGTGGAATTCTTTTCCTTTCACTACCAGTCTGACTCCGGCCGAGGTGGTCAGCTGCACGGAAGAGCGTGTCAGAATGAAGTTATATCGTACATTTTTAAAAGTGATACCAAACTTCATTTCGTTCCAGTTTTCGGGAATATTTGGGTCAAGGTGAAGCAGTTCCTCCCGGTAGTTGATTCCGGCAAAGGTGTTTAGTGCGATGAGCAGTGTTCCGGCCATCACACCTGCATGTATCCCTTCGCCGGTTGTGCCACCCTGAATGTCGTTGTAGTCGCTGCCGAGGGCATCCTGATATAGTTTCATGCTTAATTCCCTGTCACCTGCCAGCGCTGCCAGGCGGGCATGTACAACCCTGCTGAGTGTTGATCCGTGCGAAGTGCGTGCCAGATAATAAGCCAGGTTACGTTGTAGATAGTCGTCAGGGAGGTTATATCCCATATTTCCGATGATTGCATCAACTTCTTCCTTGTTAAGGTTATAGAAGGCCATCAGTGTATCAGCCTGTTTGGCTACTTTGTATTCGTCGGGCGATTTGCCTTCGGCTTTCAGAATCCGGTCCATACGGTAGATGTTGCCATATTTGCTCCGGTAATAATCCCAATCGAGTTCTTTGAGCTCAAAATATCCGTCGTATTGGGCAATGATGCCTTCTTCGCTGACCACAAGCCTGAGTTTGGCGGCCACTTCAAGCCATTCATCTATTTCGGCGAGGCTAAACCCGGCTTTTTTGAGGCAATCGTTACCGGTAAGTCCGGCAATGGTTTTGGCTTTGCCAAACATCCAGGCGACCATGATGTTGGTGTAGGCATTGTCGGTGAGTCCGCCTGATTCTGAACCGGGATAATGCTCGTGGAATTCATCGGGACCCATCACGCCACTGATGGAGTATCTTCCGTTTTGTTCGTCGAATTGCGCTTTGCTGCGCCAGAAACGGCAGATTTCGAAAAACATCTCAGCACCGAATTTCCTGAGAAATTCAAGGTCGCCTGTGATCCAGTAGTAATCCCACACATTGTAGGCGATGGCCAATGAAACATGTCGTTGCAGCGAGCTGTGGTCATCGCCCCATTCTCCCGTGAGTGGGTTCAGGTGCACCACCTGTGTTTCTTCGCGACCATCACTTCCGCTTTGCCAGGGGAACATAGCTCCTTTGTATCCGTGAGCGGTAGCGTATTCGCGTGCTTTTTGCAGACGGTGGTAGCGGTAGAGCAGCATGGAACGGGCTACATCGGGCATCTGCAAGTCGTAAAGTGGCAGGATGAACAATTCGTCCCAGAAAATATGCCCCCTGTAGGCTTCGCCATGCAGACCGCGTGCAGTGATACTCGCATCGAGTTGTTTATTAAATGGCGACATGCTCACCAACAGATGGTAAAGATGCAGCCTGAGCAATTTTTGTGACCTGCGGTCACCTGTGACTGCAATATCGGTTTTCTGCCATATGTCGTCCCAGGCTTTACTGTTCTCAGCAAGCAGCATGTCAAACCCTGACGAGGCTTCAGCAGTGCGGAGGGCTGCCGAAAGGGCATCGTCAGCAAAATCATCTTTGTCGCTGCAGATACCGGCAATTTTTTCGATCAGGAAGTCCTGACCGGCCGAAAGATGCAGACTGAATTGTGCTGAAACCTGTCCTTTTATTTCTAAGATTTCGGGATGCTGCTGTTGTACCTGTCCGTCAAGCAGCAACCGGTGGCCGGCTGCCACGGCTATCTGATGCTTTGACTGTGTGGTTGATGCAAGCACGAAAATCAGGTTGCGCTCAGAGCCTTCCTTTAAGACTTCAAGATGACTGGAGTTAAGAGATTTGTATCGCTCCACTCCGGCATTGATGACATTTCCGTCCACGGAACTTTTTACTGTGATGGTGCCTTCGTAGTTTATCGGGCTGATGCTGTAGCTGATGGCTCCAAGCATGGGGTTGTGCATGCTCACAAAGCGTTTTACCCTGATTAGGGTTTGCCTTCCCTTATTGTCTTCGGCAATAAGTTCGCGGTTAAGCATCCCGTTCCGGAAATCCAAACTGCGTTTAATGATCAGGATGTTTGTCCTGTTGATGTCAAACCACCCGTCTTCATCTATTTTGAACGTAACGGGCAGCCAGTTGGGTAGGTTTACAAAATCTTCGTTTTCGATGTCCCTGCCAGAGATAGGTGTAATCAGGCGGTTATACATCCCGGCCATATACGTTCCCGGATAGTTGACCGGGTTGGCAACAGTTTCTTCGAAAGCTCCGCGGCTGCCGAAATATCCATTTCCGGTGGTGAGCAGTGCCTCGCGCGAACGTTCCTTTTTGGTGTTGTAGTCGTAGTAGGTTACCGACCATTGGTCGTCTTCTATGCCTTTAACAAACCATTGATTGAGTTCAATAATGCTGGTCTCTGACAGGTCTTCGACTACCATGTCGGCTCCTCCCTCAATCAGTTCAGCGGCATTGTGTTCGCGGGCGATGCCGAGTACCAGCCCGAAATTCCCGGCACGACCGGCCTGCACACCCGAAACAGCATCTTCGACCACGATACTCCTTTCAGGATGGCAGCCCATGTTGGCAGCTGCACGGGTGAAAATATCGGCTTCCGGTTTTCCTTTCAGGCCAAGTTCAGCCGAAACCACCCCATCAACCCTTGTTTCGATCAGATGGAGCAGTCCGGCCTTGCGCAGAACACCTTCGCAGTTTTTGCTGGACGATGCCACACCAACATGCACCCCAAGGGCAATCAATTCGTGCATGAGGGCAATAGTAGATGGATAAACCTCAACACCGTCCCTTTCGAGCACTTCGTTAAAGGCATCGTTTTTGCGGTTGCCCAATCCACACACAGTTTCCAGATCAGTGCTATCCGAAGGGTCGCCAAAAGGCAGTTCAATTCCGCGGGAGGCCAGGAAATCAGACACTCCCTTGTAACGGGGTTTGCCGTCAACAAAGGGAAGGTAGTCATCTTTGTGCGTAAATAGTTTACATGGTTCGCCTTTGCGTGCATACCAGGTAATAAGAAAATCGTCGAACATTTTCTTCCAGGCGGCACTGTGCACAAGTGCAGTTTGTGTGATTACACCATCGAGGTCGAAAATCACGGCATCAAAAGCAGGTTTTGTTTGATTTTGTGTTGCTGACATAATTTCTTGAGTAGCTATTGTTTTATTTGCATGAAAACCAGTAATATGAAAGAGGTTCGATCAACAAGGTGTCTGCATTGTGCTGCCTGCCGGTAATCAAGTCGGTGCGGCTTTGTCTGACACAGGAAAAGTTGGTTTCGACAACTTTTTCGGAAAGGTTTTGCACAATCAGCATTTGGTCGTTGTTGATGATGCGGCGGTAGGCAAGCACTTCGCCGGCAGCTTCGCCATTTGTTTTTGTCAGTTGAACAAACTCGAGCGAACCATGTCCGAAGGCCGGATGCTGGTGCCTGATTTTGAGCAGTTGCTGAAGTTTTGTGAATACTTTCGATTGAAAACTTCCGGGGTCGGCGAGTTGTGTTTCGCGTTTTTTCCAGTCTATTTTTCCCCTGACCAAAAAACGGGTGTCGTTTTTGCCGGTCATGCTGATCATTTCCCTGTAATAGTTTTCGTCGTTTTCTTTGCCGAATTCATCGCCGTAATAGATCACCGGAGTGCCGGGAAGACTGAGCATAATGCTGAATGCTAATGCTATCCTGCGATCGTCAAAATCAAGCAGGTTGGCCAGCCGTGCCGATATTCCTTCGCCAAGCCGGAAGTCCCACTGGGGTTCGCGGCAATAGTTTTCGTGGATGAATTTCCGGTCTTCTTCCGAAACATAAACCAATTCGAGACTGAGTTCATCGTGGCAACGCAGGAAGGTGAACCATTGTGCCGAATCAGGAATGGGGGGCGTAACCTCCGGGCTCAGGGTTTCGATCACCGGCGATGCGCTTTGCATGGCCAGAGCCTTATACATCTGCGGCATAAGCGGGAAGTGGTATGCTGCATGACATTCGTCGCCACTGCCTAAGTATTTAATCAGTTTCTGTGGTTTCTGGCAGGCTTCGGCCAGCAATATGGTTCCGGGTTTCACATAATCCAGTGCGGCCCTGAAAAACTTCACTATGGTGTGCGTGTTCGGAAGGTTTTCACAATCAGTCCCTTCTTCTTTCCACAAATAGGGAATGGCATCGGCTCTGAAGCCATCAACACCCAGTGACTGCCAGTAAAGCAATGAGCTTGTCATGGCGAGGAGCACCTCCGGATTCCTGTAGTTGAGGTCAGGCTGGAAGCTGAAAAACCGATGGAAGTAATACCAGTCGCCCATGGGTTCCCAATTGCTGTTTTCCATTCCCTTAAACAAAAGCCGGGCATCACCATACAAACTGGTATCCTTTGACCAGATAAAATAATCGCGAAAAGGGTTGTTTTCGGATGATTTCGCCTGAACGAACCAGGGATGCTCATCCGAAATATGGTTCATGGCAATATCAAAGATTACCTTCAGACCGCGTTTGTGCGCTTCGGCCAGAAAGTCGCCAAATACAGCTTCCTGCTCCTGTTTGCTAAATCCGGGTTCGAGACCCAATAGGTCGTGGCGGATAAGTTCATAATCCCTTATGTCGAAACCGGCATCGCGCATGGGCGAATCCAGAATAGGCAGCAACCAAAGACAGCTTACGCCCAGTTCTTGAAGATAATCAAGTTTGTGCGAAAGCCCGGCGAAGTTCTTGTTGTACAGATCGACATAAAGCGAATAAACCACTGCTTGCTTATACCAATCGGATGGCTCAGTACTTGCCTCAATACGCAAATTGTCAAGGTGTTCGAAAAAAGAATGCAGCCTTTCGGTGCTGTCTGAAGGGTATAATTTGGTCCAAAGGCTCTGTAAAACTTCCTTGTTGCTCATAATCAATAATATAAGTTGTGGTTATACAAGTTTCAAAAGTACGGAATCCCCTACAATATCATTGCGAAGACTGCGACAAACGTCCATTTTGTTCCTGCAAACGATTACGGACATATAATAAACTTCTGGATGAGGTGATGCAAACATCCCTTATCTATACGTATCTTTTCAGTACAGTTGACAAAAACACCGATTACTGAACCGACTTTTTCAGGCATTTATTTCAATCGGTTGCATTCTTTGTGCGTCATCAAAACCAATATTTTGAAAGGAAAATAACCTATTCTTTTTATCTTTGAAATCCATTGTGTGTGCAGATAAAGTTTTGCTGCCGGATTCATAATTGTTTACCTTTTAAAAGTGGCTATGAAAAAATTTAAAATGTTAATAATCAATTACTTGGTTTTTCTTGTTTTTTGTTTTCTTCCATGGAAGGCATTGTTTTCACAAAACCAACCGGCCATTGAGCCTCCAAACTGGTGGACGGGTATGCATAATACTGAATTACAGCTCATGGTTTATGCAAAGGATATTGGCCTCACCCGAGCCCGGATTGAGTATCCTGGAGTTGAGCTGAACGAATCAATTTCTGTCACCAATCCTGACTATTTATTCTTGAATCTGAGCATTGCTGCAGAAACAAAGCCGGGATCCTTCGAGATCAAGTTTATGGTGGATAAAAAGCTGAAATATAGCAGTACTTATATGCTGAATCAAAGAATAACTGGTTCGTCAGAAAGAAAGGGATTTACCAGTGCTGATGTAATTTATCTGCTTATGCCTGATCGGTTTGCCAATGGTGACCCATCCAACGACAACATGCCCGGAATGAAAGAAAAGGCAGACCGCTCTAACAGCGATGGCCGTCATGGAGGCGACCTGAAAGGAATTGCCAACCACCTGGATTATTTTACAGATCTGGGTGTTTCTGCCATCTGGCTAAATCCAGTGCTCGAAAACAACATGCCAGCCTATTCCTATCATGGTTATGCAATTACCGATTTTTATCGCGTTGACCCCCGGTTTGGAAGTAATGAAGAATTCAGGGAGTTGGTGGCAATGGCCAATAATAAAGGGTTGAAGATTGTAAAGGATATGGTGTTCAATCATTTCGGGACAGAACACCTCTGGATGAAGAGCCTGCCCATGCCCGACTGGATCAACCAATGGCCAACCTTTACCCGCTCCAACTACAGGGCAGGAACCATCATGGATCCATATGCCTCGGAAGCGGACAAAAACCGCATGTTAAAAGGCTGGTTCGATACCACAATGGCCGACCTCAATCAGAACAATCCATTTGTGGCGAAATACCTGATACAGAATAGTATATGGTGGATTGAGTATGCCGGTTTAAGTGGAATCAGGATGGATACCTATCCATATTCTGACAAGGAGTTTATGAGGCGCTGGGTTAGGGAAGTAAACGAAGAGTACCCCCATTTTTCGGTATTGGGCGAAGCCTGGCTTAATGTGGTCCCTCAGGTTGCCTATTGGCAGGACAATGACCACAATCCTGATGGGTTCAGGAGCAACCTGCCTTATGTGTTTAACTTTCCCCTCAAATATGCCATCACCGATGCGTTTAACGAGGACAATGGCTGGAGCACAGGGGCATCGAAATTGTACGAAACCCTCAGTCTTGATTACCTGTATTCCGACCCGCTGAAAACAGTCACTTTTGCCGACAACCACGATGCTGACCGCATATTCACCAGACTGGGTGAGGATATGGACAAGTTTAAAATGGCAATGGCTTTCGTGTTTACGGTTCGTGGTATTCCTTCCATTTACTACGGAACCGAAATTTTAATGACCGGATGGGAACACGATGGGCATGGGTTTATCAGGGAAGATTTTCCCGGAGGATGGAAAGGTGATCAGGTTAATGCCTTTGCACGGAAAGGTTTGACCCCAACCCAGCTTGAAGCCTTTGGCTTTGTCCAGCGACTGATGAGGTGGAGGGCAGACAAGGAAGTGATCCATAACGGCAATACGCGGCATTATGTTCCTGAGGACGGCATTTATGTGTTTTTTCGCTACAACGGAAATGAATCGGTAATGGTGGTTCTCAACAACAACAAAAAGGCAAAGAAGCTTAGCCTTGATCGCTTTGCAGAAGACCTTCAGGGGTATTCCGGCGGACGCGATGTGATGCAACGCACACAGCTTAATGAATTGAATGTGATGGAACTTGCGCCTATGTCGGTGCGCATAATTGAATTGACCAAACCATAGAAAACATGCTGCTGAATCATAAGACTAAAATAGACTTCCTGAATTTTGTAATTTTCTTTCTGCTTGTTTCATCAGGCTGTTTGCAGCCGTTATATGCCCAGCTAATAACCACTGTACCCGAAAACCCTGGTGTTGACGACGAATTCAGGCTGATATTTAATGCCTCAGAAGGCAATCTGGGACTGAAGGATTATGAAGGTGATGTGTATCTTCACACAGGACTTATTACCTCTGCCAGCATAGATCAGAGTGACTGGAAGAAAGTTGTGGGCAACTGGGGCACCGCTGATGATCGGGTAAAAATGAGCCCGCTTGGAAACAACCTTTTTGAATTCAGGATGCATCCACGAACTTTTTATAATCCCGGCAACGACGTCTCGGTGCTTCAGATGGCCTTTGTTTTTCGTAATACTGACGGAACCCTCACCGGAAAAACAGCTGACAATAAGGATATTCTGGTGCCGTTGAGAGGATATAAGCAGGCAGAAATACCGGAAAGGCACTACCTTTCTCTTCCGGGATCATACAAAAGCCACAGCATCAGCGGTGAACAGCTTACGGTCCATGCAGCTTCGGGGGATTTAACTTTCAGGACTTTCGGTAATGACATCCTCGAAGTTTCGTGGTATGGACAGGGCTTTCAGGAACACGACAGCTCACATGCCGTGATTATGTCGCCAACAGCATTTGAAGGGTACATTAAAGATCGTCCTGACGAACTGATAGTTACTTACGGATCAAACAAAGTAGTTATCGGCAAGGAGCAACTTTTGCTCCGGTTTTATCGTGGCGAAAAGCTGCTTCTGAGCGACGAAAAAGGGTTTTTTAAACGCAACGATGCGGACGGAATGCGCTTTAGCCTGTCAGATGACGAGAAAATCTACGGCACAGGCGAGCGGGCTACGGCCATGAACCTCCGTGGTGATTTGTTCGAGTTGTATAACCGCCCCCATTATGGTTACGAACTTGGCGCCAAAAACCTCAATTATTCGCTTCCTGTGCTCGTTTCGTCCCAACCATACCTGATGCTTATTGACAATCCTCAAAAGGCCTATCTGGATATTGACAGCAAAGGTGACGGGGTACTTGAATTTGGAACGATTGGCGGACCGTTGCGCTATTATTTTATTGCAGGCGATGATTACCCGGCATTGATGCGCTCTTATGGGCAGCTCACCGGAACACAACCCATGCCCCCGCGATGGGCTCTGGGCAACCTGCAATCGCGTATGGCTTACAAATCTCAGGAGGAAGCTACCAGTATTGTGAACAAAATGATTGAAGCTGATTTTCCGATTGATGCTATCATCATTGATTTCTACTGGTTTGGCGACAGCATACTTGGTCATGTGGGCCGGCTCGACTGGTTCACGCCCAACTGGCCAGATCCGGAGTCCATGATTCGTTCATTCCGCGAAAAAGGCGTCAAAACCATACTGATCACCGAACCTTACATCATTGACACCTTAAAGAATTTTCAGATTGCCTCGGAACTGGGCATTTTGGCAACTGACAGTCTCGGCAGGACTTATGTGAACAGGGAGTTTTATTTCGGTGATGCAGGCCTCATTGACATGTTCAATCCCGCTGCAGGCGACTGGTTCTGGGAACAGATTGACAGGCAGAATAAAATCGGTATAGCCGGTTGGTGGGGCGACCTGGGCGAACCTGAAAGTCATCCAAAAGGAATGGTGCACGTAGCCGGAAAAGCAGATGAAGTGCACAATATTTTTGCACACTATTGGCATAAAATCCTGTTTGATAAATTCCGGGAGCATTACCCGGAGAAACGCTTATTTAACCTCAACCGGAGTGGTTTTGCGGGTTCGCAGCGGTATTCGATTTTTCCCTGGACAGGCGATGTGTCGCGCAGTTGGGGTGGCTTGCAGGCTCAGCTACCTGCCATGCTCCACATGAGCCTGAGCGGATTGCCCTATATTCATGCCGATGCAGGAGGATTTGCCATGGGGACAAAAGACGATGAACTCTACACCCGATGGCTGCAATTTGCAGCATTCACACCCATTCTCAGGCCTCATGGCTCTGGTGTTCCTTCTGAACCTGTTTTTTTCAACGACACCACACAACGTATTGTGCGCCGGTTTATGAAACATCGCTATGAACTGTTGCCTTATATATACACATTGGCATGGGAAACTACTACTACTGGTTTGCCAATCACCCGGCCTTTGTTTTTTCACCATCCCAACGACAGCAGACTCAAGGAGTATGATCAGGCTTATTTCTTCGGCCCTGACCTCATCGTAGCGCCAATTGTTGAACAGGGTATTCAGCAGATTGTGATGCCGCTGCCTGAGGGTACATGGTACAATTGGTGGTCGGGGGAGGCTTATGGAGGTGGAACCAGTCTGGCCTATTCATTGGAATATGAAACCATTCCCGTATTTGCCCGCGCAGGTGCCATAATACCCCTTGCCGAAGCTGTTAACACAACAGATGCTTACAGCAGCAGACGACTAAAACTGAACGCATATCTGCATGCCGGAGATGGCCATTTGACCGGCCGGATGTACGAAGATGACGGTTGGAAAAACGAAAGCTGGACTAATGGAACCTATGAATTACTGTCCTTCACCGGAACACAATCAGCCGGAAACATCAGCATTGTTTTCGATCGTTCAGGTGAGGGTTATGCTGGAATGCCTGAATCAAGACTTATTGAGCTGACCTTTTACGGCATGGAGAAAAAACCTTCCTCGGTCATTATCAATGGGAGGAACATCAAGGCCGACAGGTCAAGCAGCCCTGACAGGAATACCCGGGTTTTCTGGAAAGATGAAAACGAAAGGTGGCGGGTACGTTTTATATGGGACGGTTCCGAAACACATCTAATGGTCAAATAATTATGATACTTTACATGAAAACAATTATTTATGTTCTGCTCCTTATTTTTGTTACAACAGTTATGAAAGCACAAAACAACCTGAACCGGTCAGTAGGCGATATCGTCAGTCATGAATGGGATGGCAAACAATTGAAGGTTTATGCATCCAATTCGAAATTGCTGATCGAATTCTATACGGAGTCAATTGTTCGTGTAAGAGTTGTTCAGGATGAGTTTGTGAAGGATTTCTCCTACGCAGTGGATATTGAACCTCAGGTGGTGCAGAGTAAGCTTACCGAAAACCGTGGTTTCCTTGAGCTTGAGTCCTCCGAACTAAGGGTGTTTATACAGCGTAATCCTGTCAGACTGGCATTTTACGACAAGGAAGGGCGCCTGCTCAATGAAGACGATCAGTCGTTTGGAACTTCCTGGATCGGAGAACAGGTAACAACCTACAAATCTCTGAAACCGGGCGAAAAATTTATTGGTTTGGGAGCAAAAACCGGAAACCTCAATCGTTTTGGATCGGGCTATGTGAACTGGAACACGGATAATCCACACTACGAAAACCACAGCGACCCCTTGTACACCAGCATCCCTTTTTATATTGGTATTCATTCGGGACTTGCCTACGGCATCTTTTTCGACAACAGCTGGCGGACACAGTTTAATTTTGGGGCTTCCAACAACCGATTTTCTTTCTTTTCGGCCGATGGAGGCGAAATGGACTATTATTTTATTGCTGGTCCTGACGTTGCCAAAGTTGTTATGAATTATGCCAAACTCACCGGTTTAATGCCCATGCCACCCCAATGGAGTCTGGGTTATCAGCAATGCCGCTGGAGCTATACACCCGACACCGAAGTGCTTTCGGTAGCAAGAACCTTCAGAGAGCGCAACATCCCGGCCGATGTGATCTATCTCGACATTGACCATATGGATCAGTACAAGATATTTACGTGGCACCCAAAGAATTTTTCGCAACCCGGGAAATTGCTCGACGAATTAAGCAGGTTGAATTTCAAAACAACCATCATAGTTGATCCCGGTATTAAGGTGGAGCCCGGATATTTTGCTTATGAAGATGGCTTGAAGAGGGGCATGTTTGCTCTTTATCCGGATGGTTCACCATTCACAGCGCAGGTATGGCCCGGATGGTGCCATTTCCCTGATTTTACCAAAGCCGAAGCACGCAACTGGTGGGGCGAGCAATTCAGGGACTACGTTAATAAAGGCGTTACAGGCTTTTGGAACGACATGAACGAAATTGCTACCTGGGGACAACTAGTGCCTCCAATGGTAACTTTTGACTGGGAAGGAAGGAAAACTTCATATCAGGAAGCCAAAAATATGTATGGAATGCAGATGGCAAGAAGCACTAATGAAGGCACCCGGAAACTATTAAACGGAAAACGGCCATTTAGCCTCACCAGAGCCGGTTTTGCGGGAATGCAAAGATACACTGCGGTATGGACAGGCGACAATCAGGCACACGACGATCACATGTTGCTGGGGGTTCGGCTGGTGAACAGCCTCGGCCTTTCGGGAATAGCATTTGCAGGCTATGATGCAGGCGGGTTTGGGGGAAATCCTTCTCCCGGCCTGTATGCCCGCTGGATGAGCATTGCCTCGTTTTCTCCATTTTTCAGAGGACATACTTCCATAAACACAAACCTTTCGGAACCCTGGTCTTATGGAGAATATGTGGAGGATATCGTGCGCAACTATATTAGTTTCCGCTACAGCCTTATGCCTTATATTTATTCCACTTTCAGGCAGTCAGCAATCAACGGACTACCTGTCCAGCGAAGTCTTGCCCTTGACTATGCTGATGATGAACGCGTGTTTCAACCCGGATTCGACAACCAATACCTCTTTGGCCCATCACTTCTGGTAATTCCTGTCAGAAGCGAGCAACAGGCTGCTCATGCATACCTTCCTTCAGGTCAATGGTATGATCTATACACCGACCGGATTTTTGAAGGTGCTGCTGATTTTTGGCATCCTGCAGGATTGAACCGCCTGCCTGTTTTTGTTAAGTCAGGCAGCATTATTCCCTTACAGTCTGTGGTTCAGTTCACAGCCCAAAAACCCTCAGACACACTCGAAATGCATGTGTATTTTGGCACCGAACCAACTTCGTTTCTCTGGTATAATGATGACGGAGCCACATACGACTTCGAGAAAGGGGTCTATTATCAAAGGCAAATCAGCTTTGATCCGGCCTCCAGATCAATTGTACTTGGAGCCGTTGAAGGCAGCTTTAAAAGCCGTTTCAACACTATAAGGTTTGTACTGCATGGTTTTCAGGCGCTAATGACCAAAGTACAGGTTAATGGTAATAATCAGGGGCTTTCAGAACCACGAAAGACCTACCTTAGCACGCTCGCAGAGGATTTTCCGAACCGAACAACCCTGCAATTTGACATCAAACACTCTAATAATCAAATTAATATTCATTGGTAAAACAGTCAACATGAAAACAAAATCCATGACAGTGCTTCTTTTATCCGGGCTCCTTGCCCTGGTGCTGATCGTTTCGTGGTCGTGCACAAATCCCAAAACCGAAGAACCCCCGGTATTTACCCGCCCCGTTTCGGAGGTTGTAACCCCTGAATGGGCAATTGATGCCTCAATCTATGAAGTTAACGTAAGACAGTTTACACCCGAAGGAACGTTCAATGCCTTTGCCGGACATCTTCCCAGGCTTAAAGATCTTGGTGTAGAAATTCTATGGTTTATGCCCATTCATCCAATCGGCGAACTTAACCGTAAAGGTGGCCTCGGAAGCTATTATTCAGTGAAAGACTACACAGCTGTGAATCCCGAATTCGGCACTTTTGACGACTTTAAACTGCTCGTTGAGAAGGCTCACGAAATGGGATTTAAGGTAATACTCGACTGGGTAGCCAATCATACTGCCTGGGATCATGAATGGATGACGCAGCACCCTGAATGGTATAACAGGGACGAAAACGGAAATGTTATTGCTCCATTTGACTGGACTGATGTTGCCGATTTGAAGTTTGAAGACAACATGCCCCTATGGGAAGCCATGACTGAAGAAATGAAATTTTGGGTCAGGGAAGCCAATATTGACGGCTATCGCTGTGATGTGGCCGGGATGGTGCCTGCTGAGTTCTGGAATCAGGCCCGAATTGCCCTCAACGAGATTAAACCTGTCTTTATGCTTGCCGAAGACGAAGGAGAACGCAGCCTTATGCTGAAAGCTTTTGATGCCAACTACGGATGGGAGATGCACCACATCATGAACCAAATTGCCAAAGGAGAGAAAAATGCCGCAGATATGTGGACATATTTCCGTAAAAACGACTCGATTTTTCCGGAATCATCCTACCGTATGTATTTTACCTCTAACCATGACGAGAACTCCTGGAACGGAACTGAGTTTGAACGCATGGGCGAAGGAACAAAAGCGTTTGCCGTGCTGAGCTATACAGTTCCCGGTTTCCCCTTAATCTACAACGGTCAGGAAGTATCGCTTCAAAAACGTCTGCTGTTTTTCGAAAAAGACGAAATTGACTGGAAAGGTACCGATATCAGCGGGTTTTATAAAACCCTTAACCAACTTAAAAAGGACAACCCCGTGCTGTGGAACGGAGCCAATGGCGGAAAAATGCGGCCGGTGAAAACAGATAACCCAACCGGGATATTTTCCTTTGCACGCAAAAAAGATGATGCCAAATTGTTCGTATTTATCAATATGACCGGTGCCGGGATCAGCTTTACCATCGAAGATGACAAAGCCGATGGGTTATTCACTGATGTGTTTGACTCACAGCAGGTTCAGCTGAACAATGGGACGCAACTTACCCTGCCGGCCTGGGGCTATCTAGTGCTTAGATAAATAATACCTGCACATAAAAGAAGGGGAGAAGCACTGATTTGGTGTTTCTCCTCTTTTTTAATTTGAAACACAAAACAGTTTCGTTTAATCGGGCATTTTTTATTCATCCACATAACCCGTTTTGTCCGAGAACTCCCTCATTAGCCGAAAAATCTCCTCAAGACTTAATCTGTCGTATATCGTCCGTTGATACAGCAAATGAACTTCATTATCCTTGCTGTCGAGTGGTTCAAAGGGATTGAACTTCAGATATGTGCCAATAGGCTGCACCGGATCGAACCGCTTCATTCCCAGATTCAGCTGAACGCACATCGGGTTTTCCTTGCCAAGGTCATTTTTGTGAACAAAAATAATAAACCCTTCGGCAAACTGGGCCACAGGCCTCAGGTCAAATAAATCAATGATATTGGACATAATTCGGTTTTACATGCAAATTTCAGCATTCGCAGCGGAATGTGCAACACGGAACGATGTGTCAGGATTTATCTGACAGCCATCAAAATCAACCTGCCTGAGAACAAACAGTGCTTCATTATGACTGTTAGGGCTTGGGGTTTATTTCACCATTCCCAGTTCGTTAAGCATGAAGGCATATTCAAGGGCAGTTTCCTTCAGCATTTCAAAACGGCCAGATGCCCCTCCATGACCAAAATCCATATTGGTTTGCAGTAAAAGAGTATTGCTGTCGGTTTTCATAGCACGGAGTTTAGCTACCCATTTGGCAGGCTCCCAATACTGTACCTGACTATCGTGCAGGCCTGTGGTTACCAACAGAGAGGGGTATTCCTTGGCTTCAATATTGTCGTATGGTGAGTATGACAACATATAATCATAATAGGTTTTGTCGTTCGGATTGCCCCATTCATCATATTCACCTGTTGTCAGGGGGATGCTTTCGTCGAGCATGGTCGTAACAACATCAACAAAGGGAACCTGAGCCACAATACCTTTCCAAAGGTCAGGACGCATGTTCATGACGGCACCAACAAGCAGGCCGCCTGCACTGCCTCCCATAGCAAACATTTTATCAGGACTGGTATATCCTTGTTCGACCATGAATTCTCCACAGGCGATGAAATCATAAAAAGTATTCTTTTTGTTTAGCATCTTGCCATTTTCGTACCATTGCCGACCCATTTCCTCGCCTCCACGGATATGAGTGATAGCCCAGATAAAACCGCGATCAAGCAGGCTGAGCCGCGATGAGCTAAAATAGGCATCCATGCTGGCGCCATAGGAACCATAGCCATAAAGAACCAATGGGTTTTTGCCGTCTTTGGCAAGTCCTTTTTTATAAACAATCGAAACAGGGACCTTAACCCCATCGTGCGAGGTTGCATAAACCCTTTCGCTGACATATGCCGATGGATCGTAACCACCCACAACTTCTTGCTGTTTGAGAAGGGTTTTTTCGCGGCTGACCATGTCAAAATCATAGATAGAGTTCGGGGTTGTTAGCGATGTATAGCCATACCTGAGTTTGCTGGTTTCAAAATCAACATTCGTGCTTAGGTAGGCGAGGTAGGTAGGTTCACCGAAATCAACATAATAATCTTCTGTGGCGTCCCAGCGCATTACCCTTAATTGGATCAGTCCTTCTTTTCGTTCTGACACAGCAAGGTATTCGCTGAACACATTAAAATCTTCGAGCAACACATCCTCTCGGTGCGGAATCACTTCGGTCCAGTGTTCGATTCCGGGCTTGTCAACCGGGCTGCGCATGAGCCTGAAATTGATGGCCTTGTGGTTGGTGCGCAGGTAAAAATGTGGACCGAAATGATCCACACTATACAGAAGGTCACGCTGCCTCGGCTGGATTATTTTGAATTCTGCCGAAGGGTTGCCGGCAGGGATAAACCTGAATTCGGCACTTACTGTACTCATCGAGCCGATTACTAAAAACTCCTCCGATTTTGTTTTATAAACAAAGGTGTTAAAAGTCGCATCCTCTTCGTGGTACACGGTTTCATCAGCTGAGGCATCAGTTCCCAGTTCATGCTTCATGATTTTGTGCGGCCTGAGTGCTTCATCCTTGATGCTGTAAAACAAGGTTTTGTTGTCGTTTGCCCAGGCCATATTGCCTGATGTGTTTGGAATGCTTTGAGGGTGAATTTCGCCACTTGTAAGGTCTTTAAAATGAATTGTGTACTGTCTCCGGCTGACCGTATCCACAGAGTATGCAAGCATATTGTTGTCCTTGCTGATTTTCAGCCCGCCGATCTGATAAAACGCATAGCCTTTTGCCATTTCGTTCACATTGAGCATGATTTCCTCAGGCGCATCGAGTGTTTCCTTTTTACGGCAATACACCGGATACTCCTGACCTTCTTCAAATCGGGTGTAATAATGGTAACCATTCAGCTTATAGGGCACCGAAATATCGGTCTGCTGAATCCTGCCCAGCATCTCGTCAAACAGCTGCTGTTGCAAGGTTTCGGTATGTTTCAGATAATTTTTTGTGTAGTCGTTCTCAGCCTTCAGATAGGCAATCACTTCGGCGTTTTCGCGGTCGTTAAGCCAGTAGTAATTATCCACACGAGTATGGCCGTGTGCTGTGAGTTCGTGTGGGGTTACTGTGGCAACTGGGGCGTCAGGAGCCTTTGTTTTGTTGGTATTGCACGAAGCAAGACTCAGTAAGATAAAACTGGCCGACATAAGAATCAGGATTGGTTTAATGGATTTTTGGTTCATCACAGGCAAATGTTTACATTATATTACACTAAAACAGATAGTTAAAATGACAGGGTTAGCCCTAAACTGGGCATAAGGGGTAGTTGTCTGACAACTTCGTTTGAAATTCGGTCAACGTAGAAAACATTTTCGCGGTTGTATATATTCGAAACGCTGAAATTAACTTCCAGTTCGGTTTTTTCGCTGAAGAAAAACCTTCGTTTGATATCGGCATCAAGTCTGTGGTAGGTGGGGAGTTCTCCCTGATTGAGTTCGGCGTAGATTATACCGAGCTGGCCATTTGCTGTGGTGTAGTCGGAATTGATCCCGTCGCTAAACGGAAGGTATTCATAATAACCCTGTACTTGTGTAAACGGGAAGCCGGACCCAAAGTTCCACCGGCCGCTGAACTCCCATTGCTTGCGGTCACCTGCCTGATAGGACACAATCAGGTTGGTGTTGTGGCGGCGGTCGTAATGGGGTCTGTAGGTGTACAGGTTTTTATCTGCATCTTCATACTGTTTGTTAACAAACCCAAGTGAGTAAACGGCCCACACATACAAGCGCTTGGTTTCATATTTAAATGCGATGTCGGCACCGTAGGCTTCTCCTTTTTCGATCATAAAATCTTTCTTCAACTGGTCAGGTGTTCCGGGAGGCGCAGTTGCCTCATCGTATAATTTGGTGCGGTTGAGGTTGGTAAGCTGAGTGAAGTCCTTTAGGTATCCTTCGATGTTGAGGTTCAGGTTTCGCGTAAGATCAAGTTCTGTTCCAAGGATGAAGTGATTTGCTTTTTGTAGTTTGTGGCTGATTTCTTTTCCGTCGAAACGTGCCGGAAGGTTATCGGGGCCCGACAAGAAGCCGTAAAACAAATTAACCACATCCCTGTCGCTGTTGGCGGCAATCAGGTTCTGTGAATACATTCCGGCAGCCATTTTCAGCCTGAACCTG
>Ga0351949_1009_pt1 | contig 29381 bp, 25 predicted proteins | sample BONcelT113001G15_FD_206856 | JGI IMG/M metagenome (GOLD analysis project Ga0351949, IMG submission 206856) | Enriched cells from coal bed in the Powder River Basin, Montana, United States - BONCAT cells T11 rep3 HSBNCT.T11.300.1.G15 ... | reverse complement strand
AAGCGGATGCAGGGCCCTGTAGGTATCCCAGAGGGAAAATATGGTATAGTTGGTAAAGCCGTCTGATTGATAAATATTCTGGTCCAGACCCCTGTAGCTGCCGTCAACATCTTCGAAGATAACCGGACTCAGAAAACTGTGGTACAATGCCGTGTAAAAAACAATCTTTTGATCTTCGGTAAGGGTTTCGGCTTCAATTTTCGATAGTTCGTTGTTCCATTTTTGCCGTGTTTCACGATGTATGCGGTCGAAATCCCAATGGGGGATCTCTGTCTTCAGGTTGCTGAGTGCTCCCTGTGTGCTCACTCCCGAAATGGCCATTTTGATCATCACCGCCTCATCAGGTTTGGTATCAAAATTGAAATAAGCCCTGAGGTTGCGTCCTGCCATTTCAGGAAAATTTTCCTCCTGATTAAACCTGCGGTAAAAACCCTTGTAGGTTTCGCGATCGTACTTACGGTGTCCGTATGACTTGAAAGGTTTCGAAAAACTCAGGGCAAAATAGACGGTGCGTGTCCGTGCCCATCCATGCGTTTGGCGGTATCCGGTAACAAGTGTATCATTTTCAACACGGATAAAAGTCCATACGTTTTTATCCTCATGATGATAAACATTGTACACCATATCGAGGATGATGTGTGCTTCTTCGTTTTCCGGAAAATGATAGCGATGAAACCCAACCCGTTCAGTGGCGGTCATTTCGGCTTTTATATTGTAGTCCTGCAGCTCCACACAATAATAGCCCGGTGAGGCCTGTTCGCTTTCCTTGCTGAATGTTGCATAAAAACCCTTAGAGCCATCTTCGTTTTGCAGCGGATCGAGCACCAGTTTGCCTGTTATTGGCATCACCAGAAAATCGCCCAGATCGCTGTGGCCCGTCCCGCTGAAGTTTGTGTGTGCAAATCCAAGTATAATGCTGTCAGCATATTGATAGCCTGCGCAATACTCATATGTTTGTACATTATACGACCCGTCGGGATGAAACATCGGGACAAAATTTGTTTGCGGACTCAATTGCACCATTCCAAAAGGCGCTGTAGCTCCAGGAAAAACATGCCCCATTTTACTTGTTCCGATAAAGGGATTTACGAATGCTGCATAATCCTTGATTACGTTGCCGGTATCGTTTTTCTGACAACCCATCAGAAGAACCACACACACAGAAAACACAAATCGAATCATTTTCATATCAGGAGTTTTATGTTGCTGTTTACAGATGGACAGCCATGCGGCACCAACCACTTTGATGTGCGAAAGCTGTTCTTACCGGATTTCATGCCATGGATAATTGTCAATTTCGCTCTGATATTGCTGCCAAAGTTCCTGTGCGCTTTTGTGAAACAAATGCATAAAAAGCCGCTCATGACTCCAGCTGTCCCATTCCAGCGCGGTACGGTTTAGTGTACGGACAAACTCAGGATCAAGCTTTTTCACAATCCACAAGTAAAAAAACGCAGTGGTGGTATAGCCCTGTGTGAAGTTTCCGCCGGCTACGGGATATCGGGCAGGATTGAACCCGCCGGTTTGAAGCCGTACCAAATCGGCCAGACCCTCGATAAAACCAAAGAACTCAGTATCTTTTTCATAACCACCGGCATTTTTAGGCTCAGCCTGATTGGCGTGTGTAAGTTCATGGCACAATATACCAGACACTTCGTCGGTGGCGGCTTCCAGTCCGTGTTTTTCGGCAAAAGCGATAAGGTAATTAAGGTCGAAACCGATTTCAATATGGGGTGGAGCACCTGCTTTGTACGACAATGCGCCACCATCCTTCAATTTATAGGTTATGGTGTCAACGTTGCGGGCGTTGGCTGCTTCAGCAGTTTCGTACAGGCTTGTCGCAACAAGCTCGCTGCAGTGATGTATCCAGGCCTCAATACCATCAAATCCCTGACGCCTGATCAGTTCGGAATACATCTGATTGCCGGCATGATCGGGGTTTTCGTGTATCACGATCACTTTGGCGTGGTGGAAACTAATGTTGTTTTGCGACCTGCATGCATGTGTTCCTGCACATCCAAAAAGCAATCCAATCAGAATGATCAGCCCACTGACCCTCATTTTCGTTATCAATTAAGCGGGTTAACAGAAGTAATAATAGGTGCAAAGATAGATGAAGCAAAAACAATTTTTGTTGATTCATTTACGGCATTGGCCACTGAATTCTGTGTAGCCCCATTTTATTCATAAACCTGAAATTTGCCCACTTCCGGTGAGGAGGCAAAACCAATGATGCGGAGTAAAATGAATGTTTTCTCCGCAAATAATGCGGAGAATATGTTTACATGCGGAGAATATGTTGTATTTTTGCCGCATAATATGCGGAGATTAGGAAATATGTATCTGTACAATCATCAAAACTGGCCAATTTTTACCTGGAATAGTGAGCAACTCATCCCCTTGCTTTCCTATGTTAGAAACCGACAAGGCAAACTCATTGGAAAAATGGGCGCGTTGGGTTTTGAGCTTCAAAATGAAGCAAATCTTGAAATATTAACTACAGAGATTCTTAAATCAACAGAAATAGAAGGTGAAATTCTTGACAGACAACAAGTAAGGTCGTCAATTGCAAGGCGTTTAGGATTAGACATTTCCGGCTTGGTTTATTCGGAACGAAATGTAGATGGAATTGTTGATTTGATGCTTGATGCAACAAAGAAACACGACGAGGAACTGACAAAAGAGCGTCTTTTTGGCTGGCATGCAGCACTTTTTCCCGCCGGCAAGAGTGGAATGCTCAGGATCATCGTCGGAAACTGGCGCGAAGATTCAAACGGACCCATGCAAGTAGTTTCCGGTATTTTGGGAAAAGAGAAAGTACATTATCAGGCACCTCCGGCTGCTCATCTTGAGAATGAAATGCGAATGTTTTTCGATTGGTTTAATCTGGAACAAAATATTGATCTGGTATTAAAGGCTGCTGTTGCACATTTGTGGTTTGTGACAATACACCCTTTTGAAGATGGAAATGGGCGGATTTCCAGAGCATTAAGCGATATGTTGCTGGCACGGTCCGACGAACAATCGCATCGTTTCTACAGTATGTCTGCACAAATACGGAAAGAGCGAAATTCGTATTATGACATTTTGGAGAAAACACAAAAAGGAAGTTTAGATATAACGGGCTGGATCGAGTGGTTTCTGAATTGTTTGTTACGGTCCATTGAACATTCGGATAAACTACTTGAAAAAGTGATTTATAAGCATCAATTCTGGCAAAGGCACTCAAAAGTGATTATAAATGAGAGACAGCGAAAAATTCTCAATATGTTACTGGAGGATTTTGAAGGAATACTGAATACCACAAAATGGGCAAAGATCGGCAAATGTTCCCAGGACACCGCTTTGCGTGATATTCAGGATTTAATTGAAAAAGGTGTTGTGACGAGAAACGTACAAGGAGGTCGGAGTACAAATTATGAGCTGAAAACTGATTGAGCGACTGGCGCCCGATCCCCCTGACTGGCTGATTTGTTTGGTGACGATCCAATGATAGTTTAGCTGTGAATATGGTCAATTAATCCGCTTCATATTTTGCATTAACAGCGACGTTTGAGTTGAATTCTTTAACTTTACCTTCAAAATTTAAAGGTAGTCACATGACACGAAAACAAACCAAAGAAGGAGCAGTTCCTGGGCAAAATAACCTAAAGCATAACACTGCTGTTATTTTAGTAAACATGATGTGGGTCGCCTTGTTGGTGACGGCCTGTGTTCCGGTACGCCTCGACAAGATTGACACATTTTACACACCCCTGCCCGAGAGTTCCAGACAACTCGACATTCCGAAGTATGGGAATGATCACCGGCTTTCGGGCTATCCATATGTGTACTGGCATTTCTGCAAGCAAAAACAGCAGCAACTCGGGCTGGTCAGTCCCGAAACATCCACCGACAGTTTGGTGTTTCGCTTGTGGATCACCAATCCTTCTGGCAGAGTAGGACAGCCCCACGCATTGGTCGAACTGAGAAAAGACTCCTTAGCCTGGCACGGCACTTTGGTTCTGATGCGAGTTGATTTCAGGACGAAAAACCTGACAGAGACCATAACCAGATCAAAAACAATTGATTTAGAACCATTAGTAACAAACTGGAAAACCGTTGCAGACAGTCTGATGTTTTTTAAAATAGACATACTGCCTACAGATGACCAGATTCCGGATTACTACACGAACCAATCCGGATACGGCAACAGCAATACAACATTTTCGTTTGAATATGCTACTGCCAGCATTTATCGCTTCTACCAGTACAACAATATTTACCGCGTTCACGACAAATTCTGGCAACCTCAGCATGTGATCAGCATCCTTGGTCTGCTGGAGCGTGAATTTCAGTGGGATGCGCAGGCAAGAAGTTATTTTCAATGAAACAAGATATATTTCGGATCCACATAATGTTGAAAAGGAGCATCATAAAATCGCTGAGGAAAGAGGAAAACAAAAAATGGGATGTTTCACAGGAACTACTTATATCAAATTGATTGAATACCGGCTGTTTGCAGGAATATAAAAACACAAAACAAATGAAAAAGCACTACGGGAAATATTTAGCAGGGATATCGATGTTCCTGTTGCTTGGTTTTATGCCTGCAAAATATTCTGCTGATTTTAAAAAAAACAAAGAAAAAATAAAAACACTGACAATACTCAACCCCATTGTTCATATTGTCGCAAATAATAACAGGGTTGAGTTCATTGATACAACATTAACCAAAGTGAATCAGAAATTGGTGGACAGCATAACCCATGGATTGCTGATTAAAAAATACACGCTTGAAAAGGCTCTATTGCCTTTGATGGATTATAACCGATTTACCACCTTATTTGAGCAACTTGAGAATTCACCAAAAACGATAGGAAGCATCTCATCAAAACCATTGTTTAATAATTCTGACATTGAATTCAAAAGTAAATATGCTTTGTTACTCGTTTATTACGGTCAGTATCACCCTGATTTCCCTCCCCATTTTAAATTTACTGCGGCCGCAGTAACAGGAACGATTATCCTCACTCCAAATAATCCAACAAAATCAATAGCGGATTTAAGATTGCTGGTAATTGACACGGAAAATGAAGAAGTTGTTTTCTACGATAGGATTAACTCAGCAAAATATGACGCCAGAATTTCAAATGAAGTCAGACAAATGACAAAAACCATACTCAGAAAAATTTATTATAAGTGATTTTATATGCTTACAGCCCTAACACCAGAACCGATGTGTTCCATTAATAACGCAAAGTATTGAAAATTAGCATTCTGAACAAGAAAACATAATAAACAATGAAAACAAACATCAAATCCGATTGCATTATGAAAACAGGTTTTTTAACGCTATGTTTAACTATTGCGGCTTTTTCCCTTGTCAATGCCCAGGAAAGGATACACGGAGCCGACACAACCGAAATTGTGCGTAACATACTCTCCATCGGCCCTTACAAAGCAACACAGGTGAACGGGCTTTGCCTGACTTTCTCTCACAGCAAAGCCCGCACCATCAATGGATTAAATATTGAATTCCCGGGAGCTAGGTTCACCGAATACTTTGTTTACATGTTGTCGCGAGACATTTATCCCGAAAGGTTTAGCACCATAAATGGTGTGACCATAACCTTTAATCCTATATATAACAAAGTAAACGGATTAGCCATTATTATATTTATGCCCGAGATTTATGAGTTTAATGGCGTTTCGATCGGAGGGTTCAACGCCGTGAAAGAAATGAATGGTGTTCAGATTGGCGTCATTAACGGCGCAAGCGATGGAAGATTGGTTCAGATCGGGCTGATGAATACCATTTCGTCAAATCCCAAACCTTTTAAAACACTTCCGCTGCTCAACTTCCGGTTCTAGACTATTATTATTTCTGGCAGACGGTATTACCCGGATGCATCCGATTTCAGATGTTTGACAACATATCAGATTGATGAATATTATTCAATTGACGCATTTAAAATAGTGTCGCTTTACTCAACAGACTATTTGTTAACAACAGTTCAGTAATCAGTCTCTAAGGAATTCATCTCTGGAAATCCCGGTTCATCCGCTAAAAATTCTTATTCGCAAACATTGTACATAAAAGGTCCTTATTGTTATCGTTCCTTTGTAGGAACTAATTAAGCCATTTACTATTATGAAGAATATTTCTGACAGATTCATTTTCCTGATTACCTTGTTAGTAGTATGGGTAAACTCTTCTGCCCAACACTCCTGGCGATATTACACTACCGGCAACACCGGCATTCAGGGCGATTATGTGGAAGCGCTATGGATAGACCACGATGGTGATCCATACATTGCCGGCTATACTCCCGGTTTTGAGGAAGGTGGTTTTGCAAAGCTCATCCAGTCGGAAAACCGCTGGATCAATTATTCGAATGTAGATTATCCGGTGATTGGCGACATCAACGATGTTGGCGCCTCACGTATCAGCGATATTGTTGAAGACGCTTCCGGGGCACTGTGGATGGCACACTGGCGGGGTTTGTTAAAATTTGAGCCTTCCGTGGGAGCAAGTTCAATTGAATTTTGGGGAGCTAACAACTCGCCGCATCCTGGTGGTCGCAGCCGTGAAATTGCCATTGATCCGGACGGATCGCTATGGATGGCAGTTATAGCAGTAAACTGGGGAAGTGGCGGACTGGTTAATTACAATCCCTCCACCAATGTATGGCGCTATTGGGGTTATGGCAGTACTGCCAATAACTGGCCAAATACAGTTGCATCCTGCGATAATGTATCAATTCAGGAGACGCAAGACGGAGGATATACAGTCTGGATTTCTGCCACTGGTAATGTAATTGCCTTTGATAGTAATACCCAACAGTTTACAACCTATACATTTGATTATAATCCTGGCGAACTTGTCAAATTACCGGGCCATAACTGTGTTGATGAACAAAACAATCTATGGATGATTCGATTCAACTCCATCGCTCCGTTTTACTTCCTTGAGTATAAGACTCAAGAGGAACAGTGGCAAACACCTCAGCAGCCTCCTGTGTCGTCAGTTCTTAACGACATTTGGGCATTCAAAGCTTTTGGAAACGGGCAAGCTTTCCTGGTTGATGGCAATAGTGTTGTGTGGCACTTTAACGGCACTTCGTGGATAAGCAAAGGTGCCTGGAAGGATGGAGCATATACTTACGCTGTTGATATGGACAATAATGGAAACATTTGGACAACAGGTGTTGGCGGCGCTGCAAAACGCGATGTCACAACCGGACAGTGGCAAAGACACAGGATCACCAATTCTTCTCAATTTGATTACTGGGTTGAGGATATCAGTCTCGATGCTGTAGGTAATGTTTGGATGACCGGAAATGCAGGCGTTGGCGTTGGCGGATTTCAAAAATTCGACGGTACAAGATGGATCGGTCACAATGAGCTTAATTATGGATTAGGTTATCCTTTTCCTTTTCCTACTGATAACACAGAAGTAATCTACGCAAGGCCTTCAAATGGCCAAATCGTCGTCAACCCAATGTTTAATAATCTTCATGAATGGAACGGATCAACATACACTTCACTTAATTATCCAAATGACCGATCCGAAGGGGTGGTTGAAGATTCGCAGGGAAGGCTTTGGAGTCTTGGAGAATACTACAATCTCAAATATTACTCAAACAATATGTGGACTCCTGTTCCATTCACCGGTTGGGGCTACAGCATTTGCAAAGACCCGACCCGGCCAGGCACAATATGGGCAAGCTCGGGAAACCAGGTTTTGAGAACAGACGGCAATTATAACTTTACCAAATACAATACCAGCTTCTCTGAACTGAATCCTCAAAGCGATATACTCACTACTGTTGTAGCCGCTCCCGATGGAATTGCCTGGGTTGGAAGCAATCAGGGGCTTTTCAGGTTAAATGCCAACAATGGCTCCTATCAATTCTTCTCGCCTTCAAATTCTCAAATTCCGGGAGATAATATTTCTCCACTTATTGTAACTCCCGATGGGCGGCTTTGGTTTTCTAACTTTTGGAGTACAACCACTTCAACTTATGGTTTATGCTGGTTCGACGGTATCAATTTTGGAATTATTCCTCAAACCCAGACGGGAGGATTACCACATGCTCAGATCTATGACATCGAAATGAATAATATTGACGAAGGCTATGAATTATGGATCAGTTGCGCCAGCCGCGGTATTGCCGTGTTAACCATTATAACTGATCCTGTTGATATTGAGGTTGTTGCTGAGACAATGCCCGTCTTCTATCTTGATAATTATCCTAATCCATTCCATGAAAATACATCTATAAGCTTCCAATTACCTGAGGAAAGTAAAGTAAGGATTGATATCTATGATATGAATGGCAGGATTGTAAAAAATATTACTGAAAAGTTCTTTAGTGCTGGCGCATCAACAGTTGTATGGAACGGAAAAGATAACCAGAGCAATAGAGTGAAACCTGGCACATATGTTTGCCGAATGGTAACAGGAAGTTTTTCAGGAGCTATCGGAATTATTGTTTATTAAAAATTGATTTTACTTCATCCTCCTTGGCACAGATTTACAACATAGCGTAGCTATCTCTTAAGGTGCTGCAGAATAAGCTGTGCAATAGATTAGAAAACATTGATTCATAAGGCTTTTTTGCAAACGGAATGATGCTTCATAAACAGTTAAGTCAGATATTCAGGAAAAGATTAATTATGATTCAAGGACCTAAAGTGGATATTCCATACTCCTGACAGGGTTGAATTCTAATCTTTTGGATAGAAATTTGTTTTGGAACGAATAACACAAACACGTTAGCGGGAGCCAAATTATTGAGTACCTAAGATAGAGCGATGCAATCATTTGATAACATTAAAAAAGACACCATAGGAAATAGACTTTTTATATGTATATTATGGCTGCTCATGATTTCAAGTGCCTTATCTGCTTCAGTTACTGACAGCACTAAAAATAACGTGACGTTTGGAATATCTGCCGGCTTAGCCCAAAACACTTCTTTTTCAGCAGATGTTTTTGTGGAGTCCATACTACCAATCCATTCGCATAATATTGGGATGAGTTTTGGGTACTTGCATTTTAAGAACACAACTGATTACAGTGGTGTAAAAGATTTAGAATTCAGTTCGCATGGATTGTTCACTGAAGGCAACTATTATTTTTCAGATGCATTTTATGGAGGATTAAGATTCGCGCTTAATTTCAACTGGGTTGCCGGTGAATCTCAAAAAAAGTTTGATGATGTTCCTGATATTGATTCTCCGACATTTTTTACAGGCATTGCAGGATATATGCATCTGGGATATCATCAGCCCATTGGAAAAAATATCGGGATAAAACTCCAAGGACAGATTGGATTGCATAACTATAAAATTGCGCAAGGATGGTTGTTGGTTGATAATTCAAGCGACGATATAAGAAACGCACAATTTGGGATCGAAAAACATGCGGCATTCTTATACAATTTAAATGTTGGATTCACTTATAAATTTTGATGACCAAGCAGTTCTGAGTAAAACACTCCCCTGAAGCAGCATTATAAGCTGTACTCTGATGCCCCCCACTTGCGTATGTTGAAACATGCCACTCAACATGGAGCCACATCAGTTAACCCCCGCAAGGCCTGATTTGCTGTCATTCCTGCACGAAAGAAAACCAGAAATGACAAAGCCATTCAAAGGCAAATGGATATATTTGCATGACAGGTGTGGATTATAGTTTTGTCATAACAGTAGATCAATGATTAATTCATTTCGGATAGAAAGGAGGTGTTTGATAAAAGACAGTATTTTTTTTAGCCCGTTTTTCCCGACTAAATAATTATGCAACAATGAAAAACTTAAAATTTGAGTATAAATTATCCCTTTTGTACCTTCTTATTGGAGGTATTTGGATAATATTTTCTGACAAAATGCTCAGTTCGATGAGTAATGACATCGATTTTTTAACAAAAACACAGATGTACAAAGGATGGTTTTATGTGGTTGTTACCACAATTCTGTTTTTTCTGTTTGTCAGAAACCACTTAACAAAGCTGCGTGATACAGAATTAGAGCTGGAGCATCATAAAAATCATCTGGAACAAATGATACACGAAAAAACAATTGATTTAGCTTCGAAAAATGAAGAGTTATTCAGAAAAAACGAAATTATCAATCAAAAAAACAGCGAGCTACAGAATACTCTGATTCAATTGCAGGATACACAAAGTCATCTGTTTCAATCAGAGAAGATGGCCTCATTAGGCGTCCTAACCGCAGGAGTAGCTCATGAATTGAATAATCCGCTAAACTACATAATGGGGGCATATATCGGGCTTTACCGGCATTATGAAGACAAAACTTTTTCAGAATATGATGAAGAAGTTGGAATTTTAATTGATGCTTTGAAAGTCGGTGTAGAAAGATCCGTGTCTATTGTTGACGGATTAAATCAATTTACACGCAACAGTCAATCATATAATGAAGAGTGTAACCTGCATGAAATTCTTAATAACTCCCTTAATATTTTGCAACATCAATTATCAAGCAATGTTGTCATTAATAAACAATACTTTGATTCTAAATTAATTATAAAAGGTAATGTCGGCAATTTACATCAGGTTTTTGTAAATATTTTGAATAATTCCATTCAGGCAATTTCAAATCATGGCACAATTACCATAAAGACTTCACTCGATTATACTGATGTCTGCATTGAAATCACTGACACAGGAGAGGGTATCAAAGCCGAAAACCTTGAAAAAGTAGCCGATCCGTTTTTTACAACAAAAGAACCTGGTAAAGGCACAGGTTTAGGATTAGCAATTACTTATAATATAATTAAGAAACATAATGGAATTCTTGAATTTCAGTCAGAATATGGCAAAGGAACAATTGTAAGAATCATATTTCCAATATAATATAGCAATGATAAACAAGAAGAAAATTTTATATGTTGATGATGAAAAAATCAATGTTCAGCTATTTCAAATTAACTTTTCAAAAAATTTCGATGTTTCAATCAGTTGCAGTGGAAAGGATGGTCTGTTTCTGCTGGATAATAACCTTGACATTGAAGTTGTAATCAGTGATATGAAAATGCCGGAAATGAATGGTCTTGAATTCATAGGAAAAGCGAAAGAGAAATATCCGGATAAAAAATACTACATGCTGACGGGCTTCGATATAACAGATGAAATCCAAAATGCACTTGATAATAGATTAATTCTCAAATGTTTGAAAAAACCATTTAATTTAAAGGAAATTGAGAAAGTATTAAATGAATAATCGGTGCATAGAAAAAGGAGTTCCATTTGACCCGGCATAGTCTCCGGTTACTAGATAAGGCCTTGTAGTATAACATTTCGTTCAAGAGTCACAATTTTGATGTAAATGAAAGCTTCCGCAGGCAGATTTGAATCACTCCGACACGATATAAAACCCGAAAGAAATTGCCCTTTCAGAAACAAGAAACACCATCCATGCGCCCTGCCAAAACCAAAATAATAGCCTATCTTTACATAATAATGAAAGAAACAGCGGCTGATTCAACGAATACCGGTAGGAATCCGTTGAACAGGCTTAATAACAAACAACATCATGAGTATGACAGATGATAAACTAGCCGTTTTGATTGATGCAGACAATGTGCCTTATGCAAACGTCAAGGAAATGATGGAGGAAATTTCGAAAAACGGTACACCTACCATCAAGCGAATCTATGCCGACTGGACCAAGCCAACGGTTTCAGGATGGAAAAATGTGCTGCTGGAAAACGCAATTACCCCAATTCAGCAGTATAGCTACACCACCGGGAAAAACTCAAGCGACAGCGCATTGATCATTGATGCTATGGACATACTTTACTCCGGAAAAGTGAACGGGTTTTGTATTATCTCAAGCGACAGCGATTTCACCCGATTAGCCACCCGGCTCAGGGAGGCCGGAATGACAGTGATCGGCTTTGGTGAGAAGAAAACGCCACAGCCATTTATATCAGCCTGCGACAAGTTCATTTATCTTGAAATCCTCAAAACCAAAAAACCCACCAATGTTACTGTTCCTAAGCAAACCTCAAAATCAAAACAGCAGGAACCGTCTATCAGCAAGGTTGATGCAAAAACAATAAGCCTGATCGCCGAGAGTGTAAACGATCTGGCTGACGAAAGTGGTTGGACATTCCTGGGTGCATTGGGTAATTTTATTCTGAAGAAGAAACCTGATTTCGACCCCAGAAATTATGGCTTTCCAAAGCTACTGCCACTAATCAGAAGCATCAATGCTTTTGATATTGATGAACGAGAAACAGGCAACCCCAATGTAAGGCACATCTACCTGAGGCATAAATAAAAAAATCAACACGCTGCTGCCGGCTCAGATGATCAGCATGGCATCGCCATAGGTGAAAAAGCGGTATTTGTTGGCAATTGCTTCCTTGTAGGCCCTCATCAGAAAGTCGTAACCAGCGAAGGCTGAAGCCTGCATCATCATAGGTGATTTGGGCAGGTGGAAATTGGTAACCATAGCATCAGCCAGGGTGAAGTCGTAAGGAGGGAAAATAAACTTATTGGTCCATCCCTTGTAAGGTTTCACCTTTCCGGTAATGATAGCCGCTGTTTCGAGGGCTTTCATGGTGGTGGTGCCCACGGCAACCACGCTGTTACGGCGCATTTTTGCGGCGTTGATGATGCTGGCGTTGTGTTCGTCAATCAACATCTCTTCTGAATCCATTTTGTGCTTGGTGAGGTCTTCCACCTCTATCGGCCTGAAATTCCCCATTCCGGTATGCAGCGTAACTTCGGCAAAGGACACCCCGATCAGTTCAAGGCGCTTCATGATTTCGCGGCTAAAGTGAAGCCCTGCTGTAGGTGCAGCGATAGCACCTTCATGTTTGGCATAAATGGTTTGGTAACGCTCTTCGTCTTCCGGTTCCACTGCGCGCTCATGAATCTTGGGAAGCGGAGTCTTACCCAGAGATTGAATAGTTTTTTTAAACTCTTCATAAGGCCCGTCGAACAGGAACCTGAGTGTACGGCCTCGCGAGGTGGTGTTGTCAATAACTTCGGCAACCAAAGATTCGTCCTCGCCGAAATACAGTTTGTTACCAATCCTGATCTTTCGGGCAGGATCAACCAACACATCCCAGAGACGGCTTTCGCGGTTGAGTTCCCGAAGCAGGAATACCTCAATCTTGGCCCCTGTTTTCTCCTTTTCGCCATAAAGCCTGGCCGGGAAAACTTTCGTGTTGTTCAATACAAACACATCACCATCCCTGAAATATTCAAGAATTTCCTTAAAAATCCTGTGCTCGATCGTCTGGTCTTTCCTGTTGATGACCATCATACGCGATTCGTCGCGGTTTTTTGGGGGGTGACTGGCAATAAGGTTCGGAGGTAGGTTGAATCGGAATTGAGATAATTTCATTAGCTTAATTAATTAATAACCAACAACATTTAAGAAAATCTTCACCTGAATTTAAGCTTTGTTTCATATACGGGTGTGCAAAGGTAATCTAAGAACGTGCCTTTGTCAAGCCCGGAAAGCAACAAAAATGAAATGCACCAGCATTTGGGTTCGAAAGTTGGCAAATTCGGGTGAGTAAAAAATATAGGAATCAGGAATCAGCTGTGTTGGCTGCCCCAATGATGAGGGCTTTCAGGTCTTCGAGTTTCCAAGCATCAGCAATGTTGTATTGCCCGATGGCAGTACGCCTGAGTGAAGTAAGCACAGCTCCGTTGTTCAGTGCCCGCCCGAAATCATGCACCAGACTCCTTATGTAGGTTCCTTTGCTGCAATGCACCTCAAAATCAATTTCGGGCAAACGGTTTTCTGTAATCCGGAAGTAATGAATGTACACCCTGCGTGCTTCCATTTTGACCTCTTTGTTCTTACGGGCATAATTAAAAGCCCGCTTGCCATCTATTTTCACCGCCGAATAAACAGGAGGTAATTGCTGAAGTTCGCCTTCAAGGGTTGTTCTGGCTTCCTCAATCATGGCAGCGGTGATATGTTCGGTGGCAAAGTGTGCATCAGGTTCGGTTTCCAAGTCAAAGGAAGGAGTAGTGAGGCCAAGTCGAAGCGTACCGGTGTACACCTTGTCCATGTCTTGCAGGTACTGTATCTGTCGCGTCATTTTTCCGGTACACAGCAGCAAAAGGCCTGTAGCCAGCGGATCAAGGGTTCCTGCATGCCCTACCTTAATGCCTTCCGGATGCCTGAACCTCCTGATCAATGCCCTGATAAAGTTGACCACATCAAAGGAAGTCCAGGTAAGCGGCTTGTCAACCAGCAGCAATTCGCCTGTGTCGAATTCAAAAACAGGATCAGATTGATTCATAGGAAAACTTGTTGATCTGTGGAAAACTCGTTGTGCGGACAATCAGAAGCTCAGCACAATGGCTAAAGATCCTATAAGGAAACAATAGAGAGCAAAATAAATCAAGCGGCCTTTCTGTACGATACCAATCATCCACTTACAGGCAAAGAGGCCCGAAACAAAAGCGGCTACAAACCCGATAATCATACTTAATGCCGGCACACCGGTTGCTTCAGCGGGGTCGTTTTTGATCAGATCGAGCAGATTGGCCCCAATAATTGGGATAAGCACCATCAGAAATGAAAATTTTGCCACAAGCTCTCGCTTGTTGCCCAGCATAAGGCCTGTACTGATGGTTGCACCCGAACGCGAAATACCCGGCAGGACAGCAACTGCCTGCGCCAGTCCAATCACAAAAGCATCAGCAAAGCCAATACTGCGTTTGTTAGATTTCTTCAAATAGGTGAAGGTAAGCAGTGACGCTGTTACAAGCAACATTAAGCCAACAAACCTGATGTTTCCGGTGAAAAACGATTCAACAAAATCCGCAAAAAACAAACCAACAACCAACACAGGGATCATCGAAAGAAGGATGAGCGATGCAAATTTCCACGACTCATTCCATTTGAACTCAAAAAGCCCTTTAAACAGCCCTGCAAGGTCTTTTCTGAACACAATGATGGTGCTCAAAACGGTGGCCCCATGCACAACCACAGTGAATGCAAGGCTCTTTTCGGATTCAACTCCCAGGAGGTATTTACCAAGCTCAAGGTGACCACTGCTGCTCACGGGTAAAAATTCGGTAAGGCCCTGTATCAGGCCAAGAATGAGTGCTTCAATCCAGGTCATGGTAAATAAATGAGGTTGGAAACTATTTATCGGAATGTTTCATGATGGCATAAATCTCAATCGCATAGCCTGCCAGCACCAGCAAAGGCGCCAGGGTCATGCGCTGAAAACTAAATATCCCTTCACTGAACACATCGGGATCGGAAGAGCCCCCCCCGATCATTAACAGAAAACCTGCAAGAATAAATCCCAGGCCAATGATCACCCAACGGTAATTATCCCTGGTAAACGCAAAGGCATCTGAACTCTTCTTTTCTTCTGCAACCGGTTTAGGATTTGGTTTCATACTTCTGTCAAAATTAATAGGTGCCAAAAATAGTTTTTTTGATGATCTGTTCAGGCAAATAATTTGTCTGTTTTTGCCTTCAGGTATTTTCCAATGGCAAAATACGTAGAGATAGCAGTAATAAACATGCCGGCTATCAGAATAACAGCATAAAAAATCAGTACAGTTTCAACCTGCTGTAGCAGGGCCAGTTCAGGTATGTTGTTAAGAGCCATATACAATATGCCTGTCAGAAGGAGCAATGCCATTATTCCGCCAATGAATCCCTGAAGAAGGCCTTTGAGTATAAATGGTGTCCGAATGAAACTTTCGGTTGCGCCCACCAGCTGCATACTCCTGATCAGGAAGCGTTTGGAATACACTGAAAGTCTTATTGTGTTGTTGATCAATGCAAATGCTATAACCATGAGTAGTATAGTGAACAACAGGATGACGATTCCCACCCGCTTAAGGTTTTGGTTAATCAGGTGAACCAGCGATTCCTGATAAAAAAGCTCTTTAACATGTGGGTTCCCGAGTATGGCTTTCTCAATCACTCTGAGGCTGTCACTGTTGGCCCATGCCGCCTTAAAACGAACGTCAATGGATGGGAGAAGCGGGTTTTGGGCATCTCCAAGCCATTTAATAAAATCCTCACCCAAATCCTCAGTAAGCCTGCGTGTTGCTTCTTCGCGTGTGATGTACTCGGTTGATTTCACATACGGGCTGGCATTGAGCGACTTCTGCAACTGAAGGATATTGGCTTCCTTAACGCCCTCCTTCATAATAATCTCAAATCCAATGTTTTCCCGTATATAGTCCGAAAGACTGCTGGTGTGAATGACCAACAGACCAAGTAGCCCTAGGGTAAACAACACGAGGGTAATACTCACTACCGATGTGATGTATGAGCCCTGCAACTTTCGCTGGGTGTAAATATCTTCGTCGCGCTTTGCCATAAAAACAGTGTGCTAAATTAGATAAAAAAAAGAGTGTCTGATGATTTAATGAATGCCTTGCCCGGGTAAAACAATGAAACATCAGGGAATTTTGGAAACTTTAACACTTTCTGTGAACAAAATAGTTAGTTTAGCTGCCTGACAAAATAAGGATGAGGCGATATTTTTTGTTTCTGCTGCTGGCATTCTATGCTGCTGCCTTTGCCCAACAGCCCGAAAACCCCTACGGGCTGGATATACTTTCCGATCCCCTGTTATACCGCGAATCCATTGCCGCTGATGAAAACCAACTGATGGTTGACCTGGCAGTGTACATCCCCGGAATAGTGCTCGACATACGTTACGCAACTGAAAACAATTTCACGGGGCAACAGGTGTACGACACTGCTGCGGCTTTTTTGCGCAAACCTGTCGCTGAAGCCTTGCTGCGCGCCCAACTCGAACTTCGCAGCAAAGGATTGGGCCTGAAGGTATTTGATGCCTACAGGCCTTACCGGGCAACATTAAAGTTCTTCAGGGTGTATCCTGACAAATCTTTTGTGGCAGCTCCCTGGCTGGGTTCACGTCACAACCGTGGGGCAGCAGTTGACCTTACCCTGATTGACCTGTCATCAGGACAGGAACTGCTTATGCCCACTCTGTTTGATGATTTTACCGAACGCGCTTCACCCTCTTATATGGACCTTCCCGAAGAGGCTATCCGTAACCGTGAAAAACTGATCAATATCATGAGTAAACATGGCTTCAGTGTATTCCATACCGAATGGTGGCATTATGACTTCCGTGGATGGGAACAGTTTGGCCTGATGGATATTGATTTGAAGGACCTTTAAGACTGTTGCTTCTATTCACAGTCCGCATTTTCACAGCTGTCTTTGGGCCTCTCTGCCCTGTCCTTCATCATCATTGACAACAGTTTCGTAATTTCGCCCCCTGAACGGATGGAAAAAAACACAGCTCATGGATTATAATTTTAATGAATCGGAACGGAAATGGCAGGACTACTGGCGGGCCAACAAGGTGTATCAGGTTGATATTGACCACAACAGGCCAAAATACTATGTGCTCGACATGTTTCCCTATCCGTCGGGCGCCGGCCTGCATGTTGGACATCCTCTGGGCTACATTGCATCCGACATTTTTTCTCGCTACAAGCGGATGAAAGGATTTAATGTGCTGCATCCAATGGGTTACGATGCCTACGGTTTACCTGCCGAACAATATGCCATACAAACAGGCACCCATCCCGCAGTCACCACTGCCAAAAATATCGAACGCTACAGGGAACAATTAGACAGAATTGGTTTTTCCTATGACTGGGAACGCGAAGTTCGCACCAGCGATCCCGAATACTACAAATGGACTCAATGGACCTTCATCAGACTGTTTCACTCATGGTACAGTCTTGAAAGCGGAAAAGCGGAAAACATCAGTAAACTTCAGGAAATATTTGCATCCAAAGGCAATGCTGATGTGAAAGCTTCATGTACCTCGACCGAAGTATTTACTGCTGCTGCCTGGATCAATCTCTCCGAAAGGCAACAACAGGAAATCCTGATGAACTACAGGCTCGCCTACCTTGCTGACACAATGGTCAATTGGTGCCCGGCATTGGGCACAGTGCTTGCCAACGATGAGGTAAGCGAAGGTTATTCGGTACGCGGAGGACATCCGGTAATTCGTAAATCAATGAAGCAGTGGCTTCTGCGTATTACCGCCTATGCCGACAGACTGCTGTCGGGTTTGGAAAGCCTTGATTGGAGCGAATCGCTGAAGGACATACAACGAAACTGGATAGGAAGATCCGAAGGCGGCAGTTTGCTGTTCGACGTGTACGACAGCAGCCACCGGATTGAGGTTTTCACGACACGGCCCGATACGGTTTTCGGGGCCAGCTTCATGGTACTTGCGCCTGAGCACGAACTGGTTGCAGCTATCACCACAGCCGAACAGGCAGCCGAAGTTGAACAATACATCCAACGTACAAAAAACCGGTCGGAGCGCGAGCGTATGGCAGAAGTGAAAAAAGTAAGCGGCGCCTTCACCGGAAGTTATGCCATCAACCCTTTCACCGGAAACAAGATTCCCGTCTGGATCGCCGATTATGTGCTTATGGGTTATGGAACCGGTGCTATCATGGCTGTTCCGGCACATGACAGCCGCGACTTTGCCTTCGCCCGGCATTTTGGCCTGCCTGTAGTTCAGGTGGTTTGCCGCAAGGATGAACAACCAACCGACCCTGCTTCATGGGAAGAATCATACGACAGCAAGGAAGGCATTATGATGCAATCAGGGTTCATCACCGGACTCGAAGTCAAAGCAGCCATATCGGCTGTGGTTGCCGAGGCTGAACGAAGGAACATAGGAAAAGGCAGGGTCAACTACCGCCTGCGCGATGCCATCTTCAGCCGTCAACGCTACTGGGGGGAACCTTTTCCGGTGTTTTACCGCGACGAAATGCCTTTCACACTGCCAGAAACATCACTCCCGCTCGAACTACCACCTGTGGATGCCTATCTGCCTACACAAAGCGGCGAACCTCCACTGGCGCGTGCCAAAAACTGGAAAAGCCCCGAAGGTAATCCACTCGAAACCAATACCATGCCCGGTTTTGCCGGTTCAAGCGGATACTACCTCAGATATATGGATCCGCGCAACCCGAACGAGTATTTCTCAAAAAATGCCAACGACTACTGGCAACAGGTTGACCTCTATGTCGGAGGAGCCGAACATGCAACCGGACACCTGATCTATGCACGATTCTGGAATATGTTCCTGTTCGATCTTGGACTTGCCTGCAAAGAAGAACCCTTCAAGAAACTCATTAACCAAGGGATGATACAAGGTCGTTCGAGTTTGGTGTACAGGGTTAACCCTGAAAAAATGGCTGAATATATGCTCTGGGAAGAACTTCGGGACAAACGCATGGGTGTGGCGTTCGAAAAGGACTTCCGCGATGGCCACCGAAAATTTGATTTCTTCAGCGCCGAAGCCTCACTCATCATTGAGGTGAAAAGACAACAAGCCCTCGAAAAACTGGCCGTATCTTACGAAGAGTATGCCAAAGCCCATGGATACAGGCTGTTACTTATTCCGCTCATTGACTTTGTTGAGGATATGGACGGCGTCAGAAAACGCATCAGAAAAGCAATTGACGGAGAAAAAATACCTGCCTTTGTTGATAAACCCGGACTGGGTAATTTTCCTGTTTTTGTTTCCAAAAACCTGCCCGGCCGCGAACTTTATTCAGATGCCCTTCATGTGGATATAAGTTTGGTTCAGAATGATATGCTCGACATTGAAGCATTCAGGAAATGGCAACCGCACCTGCACAACTCCAGATTTATCCTCGAAGATGGTAAATACTACTGTGGGTGGGAAGTGGAAAAAATGTCAAAATCCAAGTTCAATGTGCAAAACCCTGACGAACTGATCGAGCGCTATGGTGCCGACACCTTGCGGATGTACGAGATGTTTCTTGGCCCCATCGAACAATCGAAGCCCTGGGACACAAACGGAATTGAAGGAGTGTTCAGGTTCATCCGCCGCTTCTGGAGGTTGTTCCATAATGAGGACAACCAATGGATCATGAATAATGAGGAGCCAACAGCTGCCGAATGGAAGGTGCTTCACCGGACCATCAGGAAAATTGAAGAAGACACAGAGCGTTTTTCGTTCAACACAGCTGTTTCGGCTTTTATGATCTGTGTAAACGAGCTGCACGAACTGAAATGTTCGAAACGAAATATTCTTGAACCCCTCATCCTGCTGATCGCCCCATATGCCCCACATCTGGCTGAAGAACTCTGGAGTCTGGCCGGCCATCAGAAATCGGTGGTTCTGGAACAGTTCCCTTTTTGGAGCGAAGAATATCTTACCGAAAGCACTTTTTCGTATCCTGTTTCGTTTAACGGTAAAACACGTTTCAAACTTGAACTTCCTATCGGCATGGATGCCGGTGACGTTGAAAAAGCCGTTCTGTCCTCAGAAGAAAGCAGTAAATGGCTGGAAGGCAAGTCTGTACGAAAAATCATTGTTGTGCCTAACCGAATCATCAATATTGTCATCTAATGCATTGTATGATCCATAATATACCAGAAACCAGAGCTAAGCCTCCGATGCCCGGCAAAATAACATCTTCTGACAGAAAACTTTTTCTTTTTTCTGTTACAGCATTCATACTGTTGACACTGGTTCAGGGATTGCATGCCCAGCCTTTGCGGCAACACCCCAATCAGGCTTTTGGCAACAATGAACACCTGACCTACAGGGTTTACTATAACTCCATGTTTACCGGAAACGTAACTGCCGGTGAAGCAACCATATCAGTTAAAGACTCCAAACAGCAGATGTTCGGCAGGCAGGTGTGGCATATAGTTGGCGAAGGAAAAAGCAAAGGTGCATTTAACTGGTTTTATAAGGTTCGTGACCGTTTTGAGTCCTATGTGGACAAAGAAGCTCTGATACCCTATCTTTTTGTCAGACGTACCCGCGAAGGCAACTACCGCAAAGACGATGATGTATATTTCTTTCATGACCAAAAACTAGCTGTTAGCCGCACCGCAAAAAAACCTGTTCCCGAAAACATTCAGGACTTTGTATCGGCACTGTTTTTTATGCGCACACTGAATCTCGAAGATTTCAGGGCTGACAGCAGCTACCACCTGAATTTTTTTCTCGACGATTCCGTCTATGTATCTAAAATCCTTTATCGTGGCACTGAAGAGATAAAAACAAGCCTCGGCAAGATACGTTGTCTCAAATTTGCCCCTATGATGGCCACCGGTGAAGTCTTTGCAAATGCCTATCCGATAGAAGTCTGGGTGACCGACGACAAAAACCACCTTCCGGTACTTGCCGAGGCCAAGGTTATTGTGGGCAGCGTAAGGATGGAACTTATCGAATACAAACATCTGCGAAATCCTTTTACCGCCCGGCTGAAGTGACCGCTGCGCGATAACCGTCCGTACCGGCTGCCTCAGCCGCTAAAATGCAACAATCCACAGAAAAGCCTATTTTTGCACACGATACCTCAATAATATGTATGCACTTTTCAGGAAAGAGATAAGCAGTTTTCTCAGTTCACTTACGGGCTATCTGGTAATAGCTGTTTTTCTGCTCATAAACGGTCTGTTTCTTTGGGTTTTTGCCACTGAATTCAATGTGTTTGACTTTGGTTATGCAAATATTGATGGCCTTTTTATCATCGCTCCCTATGTGTTCATGTTCCTCGTTCCGGCAGTCACCATGCGCTCGTTTGCCGATGAAAGGAAAACCGGGACAATTGAATTGCTGCTTACCAAACCCCTTACAGATAGCCAGATTATCATGGCCAAATATTTTGCCGGTCTGGCATTAGTAGTTTTCTCGCTCATCCCCACATTGGTGTATTACCTTACAGTGTACCGACTGGGTTTGCCCGCCGGGAATATTGATTCTGGCGGAGTATGGGGCTCATACCTTGGGTTATTGTTTCTGGGCGCTTCGTTTGTTGCCATCGGAATCTTCAGCAGTTCAATCACTGACAACCAGATACTTTCTTTTGTTTTGTCCGTTGTCCTGAGTGGATTCGTGTATATTGGTTTTGAATTCATATATTCATTGGCACTTTTCGGTTCTTTTGATTTGTTTATCAGGCAATTGGGAATTGCATCACATTATCAATCCATGAGCCGTGGTGTTATTGATACACGCGATGTGGTTTATTATCTTAGTCTGATTGCCCTGTTTGTGGGATTCACCAAACTTAGCCTGGGAAGCAGAAAATGGTAGCAAAAAAGGACACACAGCCCAACAGCAGAAAAAGTCACATCAGAAGGACAGACCTCAGCCGTTTTGCCATGATGGTGATGCTTATCGCTGCAGTCAATCTGGCCGGCAGCCTGTTTTTTACCCGTATTGACCTTACGTCAGAGAAGCGCTATACCCTGTCGCCTGCCACCCGTGATATGCTACGCCAACTCGATGATCATGTGTATTTTCGGGTGTACCTTGAGGGTGATTTCCCGGCCGGGTTTAAAAAACTGCGCCGCGAAACCAAAGAAATGCTCGACGAATTCAGGGCCTACAGCAAATTTATAGGCTACGAGTTTGTCAATCCATCGGCAGGTGAAAACAAACAGGAACGTGATGAAACCTACAAAATCCTGATCGAAAGAGGATTGTCGCCTACCGACCTGCAGGTGCGTACCAAACAAGGAACACAGCAACAGATTATTTTTCCGGGTGCCCTGGTTTATTACCGCGACCGCGAATTTCCTGTTGAACTGCTCGATAACCAGTTAAATGCTCCTCCTGAAGCCGTTCTCAACAGTTCGGCTCAAAACCTGGAGTTCAAACTTGCAGAAGTGATAAAAAAGCTGTCTCGCCTGCAGAAACCTGCGGTTGCTTTTATTGAAGGCAACGGCCAGCTTAACAGCAACGAAGTTTTCGATATTACGGCTGAACTCAGCGATCAATACAGAGTCGAGCGTATTTTCCCTGACGGACAGGTAAACAGCCTGATTCGCCGTTCGGAACCCGACAGTGAAGGCAATGTCCGACTTCAACGCAACTTTGAAGCAGTCATCATCGCCAGACCCCTTGCATCTTTTAGCGAAAAAGACAAATTTATTCTGGATCAGTTTATCATGCATGGCGGGAAAGTCCTGTGGCTTATCGATCCCGTACTCACAAGCATGGACAGCATTCAGTTTTCTGAATCTACTGTCGGCGTTGACCTAAAACATAATCTTGATGATCAACTGTTTAAATATGGTGTTCGGCTCAACCGTAATCTGGTCCTCGACCTCAATTCGGCAGCTATTCCCATGCGGACAGGACAGGTGGGCAACCAGCCCCAGATCGAATTTTTCCGCTGGCATTATTTCCCTCTCCTAAATCCCGCATCAAACCATCCGCTTGTGCGTAACCTCAACAGCATCAAGTCGGAATTCGTAAGCTCAATTGATACAGTTTTGGTACCCGGAGTGAAAAAAACGCCGCTCCTGAAAACTTCCGACTACTCTCGCACAGTGAGCACTCCTGCACTGATCACACTTGCCATGCTGCGCGAAAAACCCGACGAAAGACTGTACAACCGCCCCGGACAAATTACATCATGGCTGCTTGAAGGAAGATTTCCCTCACTCTTTGCAAACCGTATTGCCCCCGAAATTGCCGACAGCAAAGAGATTGGTTTCAAGAGCGAGAGCGAACCCACTGCAATGATAGTTGTTGCAGACGGCGACATCATCCGAAACCAATTTCACATCCCAAACGGTTACCCACTGCCACTCGGGTTTGATCAGTTTACCCGTCAGACTTTCGGTAATAAGGATTTCATCCTGAATGCAGTAAGCTATCTTGTTGATGGGCCGGGATTGGTAGGCATCCGATCGCGCGAACTTAAAATCAGACTGCTCGATATGACACAAGTGCAGGACTCACGCACTTTCTGGCAGGTAATAAATGTTGCTGTACCTGTATTGCTGGTCCTTTTATTCGGAATCGTCCTTGCCTATCTAAGAAAACGAAAGTATTCCCGGCAACAGTAATAACCACGAATCAATGAAAAAGAACCGATTAGCCCTGTTATTAACCCTTGTTCTGCTGCTGCTCACCTTAACACTGGTTGTAACAAACCGCACTTCAACTCTGGACCGCAAGGAAACATCCTTTGCCGTTTCGGATACTGCTGCCATTACGAAGATTTTCATCGCCGATATGGATACCAACCAGGTGCTTCTGGAGCGCAAGGGACTTACTTGGAATCTCAACGGACAACACCCTGCACAATCCCGCAAAATTGACCTTTTGCTGAACACAATGATGAAACTTAGGGTGAGGGCTCCCGTTTCACAGGCAGGGCACAATACTGTCATCAGCCGCATGTCAGGTATATCGGTCAAAGTGGAAGTGTACCAGATTGTGCCTCTCATTAATCTGTTTGACAGAATAAAGCTGTTTCCCCGCGAAAAAAAAGTTAAAACCTATTATGTTGGTGATGCAACAAAAGACAATATGGGAACCTTTATGCTGATGGAAGGTGCCAAAACAGCATACATTGTTTATTTGCCCGGGTTCAGGGGATTTGTATCGTCGCGCTTTACAGCATTTGCTGATGACTGGCGCGACCATGTGGTGTTCAGACACAGTCTTGGCAATATTCGCTCGGTAAAAATGGAATTCAATGCCGACAAAGAACAGGGTTTTCTGCTTGAAGCTCAGGAAATGAACAACTACAAACTCACCCGGCTTTCGGATATGCATCAGACTACGTCATTTGATACGCTTAGGGTGCTCAACTACCTTACCTCCTTTTCCGACATACGATTTGAGGCTTTGCTGAACAACAAAATGCCACGGCCACAGAAGGATTCAATCCTTGCCTCCCCGTTTATGCACAGAATTACATTAACGGATATGTCGGGCAAGCAAACTGTTGTTACAACCTTTGAGAAACGTGCAACCTACGACCCAAGGCAGGTAGATTATGAATTTGTGCCTGTTGACCTCGACAGGCTCTACGGCCTGGTGAACGACGATAAAGATTTTGTATTGATGCAATACTACACCTTCGATAAGGTGCTCAGACCTTTAGATTATCTTTTGGGATACTGATTATCAAGGCACAACAACCAGTTCTTTTCGGATAACGTGGTTCAAGCCGGGGTTCTCAACTTCGATGATTTGTGTCCCTGCTTCAGTAACCGGGAGTTCCAGTACCCTGCCTTCCATAATAACTGCACCTTCGCCACAAGCACCTCCTTTGGGAAATGTTTGCTCACCGATGACTTTGATTGTGTAGCCGGATACACTTTTGCCGATGATGAACCTCTTAAACTGGTGGCATGGGTTTTCGCCTATTGTTCCATAAAAGCCCAGCTGCAATACTTGCCCGATGCTCAGGCTGTCAGGCATGCTGATACTGTCAACCCTTATTAGGAATTCCTCTGGTTTCCGTGAAGGTTCATTATTACCACACGAAGATAAGGCAAAAGTGACGAGAATTGCCATTGGTAAAACCGATGCTTGTATCGTGTTTCTTTTCATATCAATTGATTAATGCACTGTATTGCTCAAAGTCTAAATAGTTAGAGCATGCAAAGGTATGTATGGGCGATGGTTTTTGCAATGGCTTATGTTCGCTATCTTTGCCCCTGCTGAAAATTGTTATGCAACACATACTTCTGATAGACAACTTTGACTCTTTCACCTTCAACCTGGTGCAATTGCTGGCCGAAAGCGGCATTCCGCATATACTGCATTTGGTAAAAAACACCATCCGCATAGATGATTTGCCGGAAAAAACCGACAAGCTGCTCATTTCTCCCGGCCCGGGTCTTCCGCACGAATCCGGAAACCTGATGGAATTGGTCGGCCATTTCATTGAACAATGTCCTGTTTTGGGGATATGTTTGGGTCACCAGGCTATTGCCATACATTTCGGAGCCCGACTCACCAATCTTCCACACAGTGCTCATGGCCTTAAATCGCCCTGCTTCAGCACAATCCATCCCGAACCCGTTTTTTCGGGCATCAGTATGCCGTTAAACTGCGGCAGGTATCATTCATGGGTAGTTGACAAGTACACCCTTCCTGATCAGTTGGTCGTAACTTCGGAAGACGAATCAGGATGGATCATGTCGCTCAGGCACCGATCGCTACCTGTTACCGGCCTTCAGTTTCATCCCGAATCGTATATGACCGATGAAGGAAGACAGATGGTTACCAATTGGCTCAGAATCAACTAAACAAAGAATCTATTTTTTTGCAGCAATAGTTTCTATCTCTATTAGAGCATTCAGGGGCAGTCCTTTAACCGCAAAAGCTGCACGGGCAGGAGGCTCCGCCTGATAATAGCGCCCGTAAACAGCATTCATGGCTGCGAAGTTAGCCATATCGCTGAGCAGACAGGTTGATTTAACCACATCAGCGAAACTATATCCAGCTGCTTCTAGAATTGCTCCTATGTTTTTCATAACCTGTTCTGTTTGCACGGTGATGTCGCCTTCAACCATCTTGCCGGTAGATGGGTCAATGGGCACCTGTCCCGAAATAAATAACATTCCGTTTGCCTCAACAGCCTGGCTGTAAGGGCCTATCGCGCCCGGCGCAGCTTGTGTGGAAATAATCTTCTTCATGGAAATATGGATATTTTGATTTGTACGGGCAAAGATAAGCGAATCGTCTCCATCATTAACCTTCAGGCACCTGCAAATCAGGAAGGGGTAAACCCTGTTTATAATGCCGACCGAACCACGGGAACATAAAAAAAGCCTCCATGTTGAGGAGGCGTTTGTGGTACCACTCGGGATCGAACCAAGGACACACGGATTTTCAGTCCGTTGCTCTACCAGCTGAGCTATGGTACCAATATTTGGAATGAACTTGGGAGTGCAAAAGTAAAACTATTTTTTGATTTACTAAAATTCTTCGGCCTTTTTTGTCTCCGGATGCCTAATCACTTATTTTTGCGGGTTCAATACCCCTCATTTTCAATGCAACTGTTGATTGATTTAGGTAACACCCTCATGAAAACAGCCCTTTGGCAGGGTAGCCATTTGCTCGATGAAGCTGCCATGGAAGCTGAAGATATTGCCTCACTTTCGCGGATGCTGGAAAAGTCGGGCCGGCCTGATCTTTGTTTTGTGGCTGCAGTGAGAGAGTTACCTGCGGCATTGATGGACTTTTTGTTGCCCTTCAATCCAGTTTTCCTGAGCCATGAAACAAAGCTTCCGTTCAAAATAGCATACCTTAGCCCGTCCACACTGGGTCCCGACCGCATTGCGGCTGTTGCCGCTGCCTGGAAGAGGTTTCCGGGAAAAAATACACTCGTAATTGATATGGGCAGTTGCATCACCTATGATCTTATTACTGCTTCAGGGAGTTATGAAGGTGGCAGCATCAGCCCCGGTATCAGAATGCGGCTCAGAGCCATGCATTCATTCACAGGCAGGCTGCCCCTGCTCGAACCTTCAGAAGAGGCCCCGCTCACCGGCCAGACTACTGCGGAAAGCATTCTTTCGGGAGCAATGAACGGCACCAGATTCGAAATGGAGCAATACATTACTCATTACAGTAAACTTTACGAAGATTTAACGGTAATTGTAGGCGGAGGCGACAATAAATATTTTGATTATCAGTTTAAAAGTAGCATCTTTGCAGCCTCAAACTTAGTCTTGGAGGGCTTGAAAGTAATTTTGGATTTTAATGAATATCAAAAGATTGAGTAGATTTTTTTTCGTTGCTTCGCTTATTTTAATGGGGTCCGGTCTTTTAGCGCAAATCGGAGTTGATTCGCCTTATTCGCGTTTTGGCATAGGCCAAATTGAAAATAACAATACAATTGCCCGTTTTAAAGCCATGGGCGGAGTCTCTGTTGCTATGTCAGGGAATCGTTTTATCAACCCATCCAACCCTGCCAGTTATGCAGCTTTCGATTCGCTTTCATTTCTGTTTAATGCCGGGTTAAATGCTTCTTCCGTAACCTACCGCACTACAACTCAGACCGAACAGGGCAGTCATGCCACTCTAAGCTACATCACTCTTGGTTTTCCGGTAACCCGCTGGTGGCGATCAAGTACAGGCCTGCTGCCATACAGCCAGGTTGGTTATAGCATTCAGGTTCCGTTCGAAAATGAACAGACCGGAAGATATAATAAAGTATTTGAAGGTGACGGAGGCCTGAACCAATTATACTTTGGCAATGCCTTTAAGCTGCACAAAGACTTTTCGGTGGGGGTAAACCTGAGTTATATTTTCGGTCGAAGTACCAACAGCCTGCTGATTTATTCTCCCGATTCGAATTATTTTGCCAACACAAAAGTTGAAAACAGGCTGCAAGCCAACGATTTTGTTGTTGACTATGGACTTCTCTACCGCAAAAACCTCGGCAATAAAATGAGTTTACAGCTAGGTCTCACCTACAACCAGCAAGTGAATCTGGGTGTTAAAAGAGAATACTTGGTGAGGTCCATTTTTGGTGGGGTTAATGGTGGCGTGGAATATGTACTTGATACAATAGATTACAGGCCTGCGGAAAAAGGACAGATTAGTCTGCCGGCAGGCGCAGGTTTTGGTTTTATGCTCGAAAAACAGAACAGATGGCTGGTAGCGATGGACATCAATTGGAGAAACTGGGAAAATTTTAAAGCTTTTGGTAAAAGTGATTCACTGGTCAACAGTATGAATATCGCGCTGGGCGGACAGTTTACCCCAAACCACACCTCAATCTCGGGATACTGGAAAAGGGTTTCCTACCGCATGGGGGCCAGATACGAACAAACCTACCTTCAATTATTCGGAAAACAGATCAATGAGTTTGGCATTAGTTTTGGTTTGGGATTACCATTACCTCGTACTTTGACAACTATTGACATAAGCGCCGAAGTAGGACGAAGAGGAACAACCGAAAAAAACCTAATTCAGGAAACGTTTGTGAACCTTACCGTCGGAGTTTCGATTTATGAAAGATGGTTTGAAAAAAGAAGATATAACTAATTGTTAATCATAATATTAACGACAATGATAACAAGAAGCATTAAACTTAAACTACTGCTGCCTGCACTGATTATCTTGCTTGCATTCCCGTTGTTTGCCAGTCAACCAATTGATTTTTCGACGCTTAACAGGCAGGATACCTTAAAAAAATATGGTGAAGACAGTGTTACTTGTGTAATAAATCTGTCGCTTTACAGGGAGTTTTTTAAGCAGTGGAGGGCATCCGATTTTACAAGCACTGCCACCTTCAACGAAATCATCAAACCATGGAATTGGGTGTTCAACAATTGCCCCCTTGGCAGCGAAAATATATACGTGGACGGTGCCAGACTGCTCCAGTACAGGATTGAAAACGAAAAAGACCAAAATCTCAGGTCAAAACTCATTGACACTTTAATGATGGTTTATGACCAGCGCATCACTTATTTCCCCAACCATTTCAGCAAGGGAACCCCTCAGGAAGGCAGCATCCTTGGCCGAAAAGGGATTGACCTCTACACCTACGATCAGGAAAGGTACGAAGACACTTATAACATTCTCAAAAAATCAGTCGAACTCGAAGGCG
>Ga0351949_1004_pt1 | contig 34629 bp, 29 predicted proteins | sample BONcelT113001G15_FD_206856 | JGI IMG/M metagenome (GOLD analysis project Ga0351949, IMG submission 206856) | Enriched cells from coal bed in the Powder River Basin, Montana, United States - BONCAT cells T11 rep3 HSBNCT.T11.300.1.G15 ... | reverse complement strand
TATAAATAACTGATTTTAAAAGCCTCTCAGAAATAAAACTATTTTCCGGTCCATGCAACATTTTTTCTATTGCATCACCAAACCTCACTTCTCCTGAAAGTTTGACCAGGGCGACATTCAATTCAGCCCATTTACTAATCGCTTCAGGAAAGATATTGTTAGTTACTGAATTCGACTGCCCATTTCCGGAAATTCCAGAATTGAATTCATTCCACCTATTTGAAAGTACTATCCAAATGCTGTCGGAACCCGATTTGCGGATATTTTCAGCCAATGAAAGCATTTCTTCAATTTGATTGAGTGAATTATATTGTTCCTTGGTATAAATTTGCTGAATAGTATCCAACTCAAATGATGTTTGATCCATCTGAAAATCAACATGAATTTGACTTTCATGAAAAGATTTCGAATTGATTAAAGAAAGCCTGTTTGGATCATTCTCGCAGGAAAAAAAAATTACAGTCAATGCGACGGCAAAAAATAGTAGTTTGAGCTTCATTATATATTTTTTAATCTGAAACATTTTAGTTGTTATCAGGTTCAATGTTTAAAATAATATTATTTCATGCCCAATAAAAAAGCGTTGTCCATTCGGTTTAAGTCATTGTGGACAGACATCAAAGAATCTATCGCCGGAAGCGACCGCGATTTCACCAGCGACAGTATCGGAAAAGCGCTGCTCATTCTCTCCATACCAATGGTTTTGGAAATGATCATGGAATCGATATTTGCCGTGGTCGATATATTTTTCGTATCCAAACTTGGAGCTAACGCGGTTGCCACTGTTGGCATTACCGAATCGAGCATGACCATTGTTTATGCAATCGGCATGGGGTTGAGCACTGCAACGACCGCACTGGTTGCCCGCCGGATTGGCGAGAAAAAATCAGAAAAAGCCGGAATGGCCGCTTTTCAGGCAATTGTTGCCGGTTTTTCAGTTTCCCTGCTCATCACGGTTCCGGGTATCATTTACGCAAAAGAATTTTTGTTGCTGATGGGCGCTTCCGAAGAAATGGCCGAAGCCGGATATTTGTATCCTGCCATCATGTTCGGCGGAAACTCGGTTATCATGTTGTTGTTCATCATCAATGCAGTTTTCCGCAGTTCGGGCGACGCGGCTGTGTCGATGCGTGTTTTGCTGATGGCCAACCTATTCAACATCATCCTCGATCCACTGCTTATTTTTGGTATCGGCCCTTTTCCTGAACTGGGACTGATGGGCGCTGCAATTGCAACCACCATTGGCCGGGGATTGGCGGTTTGCTATCAGTTTTACCTTTTGTTTAAAGGACACAAACGAATCAGGCTTGAACTGCACCATGTGAGAATAAAACTTAAAGTGATGTTTAAGTTGTTCCGGTTGTCAGCCGGAGGAATTCTGCAATACATCATCGCAACTTCAAGCTGGATTGCCCTTTTCAGGATTATTTCTGAGTTGGGCGCTGATGTACTGGCGGGTTACACCATCGCCATCCGCGTGGTGGTTTTTGCCTTGCTGCCTTCGTGGGGATTGAGCAACGCTGCATCGACGCTGGTTGGACAAAACCTTGGCGCCAAACAACCCGACAGGGCTGAACGAACCGTATGGATTACCGCCTTTACAAATATGGTATTGCTCGGATTAATCGGTTTGATCTTTGCCGTTTTTCCTGAACCATTTATCCGCATTTTCATTGATGTTCCGGCTGTGGTTGAAAGCGGGGCAAAGAGCCTGCAAATCATCAGTTATGGCTTTGTATTTTATGCATTTGGCATGGTGCTGGTTCAGGGATTTAATGGCAGTGGCGATACCGTCACCCCAACCAAAATCAATCTTTTCTGCTTTTGGTTGTTCGAAATACCATTGGCCTACCTGCTTGCAATTGTACTGGATATGAATATCGAAGGAATCTGCATCGCCATTGTGGCCGCGGAATCGGCTCTCACCCTGACTGCCTGGTATTTTTTCAGGAAAGGAAAATGGAAGCTGACGAAGGTTTAAAATTGAAAAAACATAATCAGAAATAATGAACAAGGAAGTCGGCGGTAAAGATAGATATTCCGTTTACCGGTGAAATACAGTCGATGCCCTATTCTTCGGAAAAACAGGCAGCCTGATTGATTCAAAAGTTGTACTTTTAAAATCGAAATCTAAAACAACACAACATGGGCACACTTGGAAATTTAATCTGGCTGATTTTCGGAGGCTTTCTGGTTTTTCTGGAATACATGGTTGCCGGCTTTTTGCTTTGCATCACCATCATCGGGATTCCTTTCGGAATTCAGTCGTTTAAACTTGCTTTTCTTGCTTTGTGGCCCTTCGGAAAAACCATCGGATTAAGTCCGGGTTCGCCGGGATGTCTTTCCACCATCATGAACATTATCTGGTTACTTATTGGCGGAATCTGGATTGCCCTTACCCATTTGATTTTTGGATTGTTGCTCGGAATTACAATTATCGGCATTCCATGGGCCAAACAGCATTTTAAACTGGTTTCGCTTGCGCTGACTCCGTTCGGAAGGGAAATTCGGGATAAATAAGTTACTCCTCATGCGTATGCAGCCCGCATTCCTTTTTCGAGTTACTTTCCCACCACCAACGGCCAGCCCTGAAATCTTCGCCCGGCTGAATGGCGCGCGTGCAGGGAGCGCAGCCGATGCTCACAAAACCGCGGTCGTGCAAAACGTTGTAGGGTACATTTTTTTCCTTCACATATTTTTGGCAATCTTCGAGCGACCAATGTAAAAGCGGATTGCATTTAATCAGTTTAAAACCTGCATCCCAAACAAAAAAGTCGAGATCATGGCGGTTATCCGATTGTGAAGCACGCAGACCGGTAATCCAGCATTCCATGCCCTCCAAAGCGCGACCAAGTGGTTCCACTTTGCGGATGTTGCAGCATTCTTTCCGGTTTTCAAGCGATAAATAAAAGCTCAGCGGACCTTTTTCTGTCACCATTTTTTCAACCGAGTCATTTTTTGGGAAATACACGTGAATGGTTTTCCCATATTTTTCAATTGTGCGGTTAAACACTTTGTATGTTTCTTCAAACAGGCGTCCGGTATCAAGGGTCACCACTTTAATATCCAGATTATTACTGAAAATCATGTCGGTAATTGCCTGGTCTTCAATTCCTAAACTGGTTGTAAATACTGCTTTCCCCGGAAATTGCTTTGCCACATTTTCCAACATTCCCACTAAATTGGCGGAGTCGGCCTGTTTGTTCAGGTCCGAAACTAAATTCTGATTAACCATTGTTATTTGTTTTATATACTCATTCACTTTATCTTGCCGGCAAATATCAAAAGAAAACTCAAAATACCATCGAAAAGACATCCGAAATATTACCCGCCGCATTTTTAGCCCGAATAAAAATTCAGTTTCCAACTGAATTTGATCGTTTTGTGCAATCCATCGATCAGGTTCCGTCCATTAGTTTGCGAACCAATCCACGAAAATTCAGTTCGCCAATCGCTGCGGAAAAAATTCCATGGTGCGAAACCGGTATTTTCCTGAAGGAACGGCCTTCCTATACACTCGATCCCATATTTCATTCCGGAGCCTATTACGTTCAGGAAGCAAGTTCGATGTTTATTGAGCAAGCTTTCCGTCAGATTGAACACACCGAAAACCGAAATGTTCTGGACTTGTGTGCGGCTCCGGGAGGTAAATCAACGCATTTGCTCAGCCTGCTGGACAGCAGCGATTTGCTGGTTTCCAATGAAGTGATCCGGTCGCGCGTGTCGGTTTTGAACGAAAATATCCGTAAATGGGGACATCAAAATGTGGTGGTTTGCAGCAACGATCCTGCTGATTTCAGCAATCTGGAAGGATTGTTCGATGTCATTCTGGTTGACGCACCCTGTTCCGGCGAAGGACTTTTCAGGCGCGATGCTTCTGCCATTCAGCAATGGTCGGTTGATACTACCAATTTATGCGCAACCCGCCAACGCCGGATTTTGACAGATATTTGGCCATCCCTGAAAAATGGTGGTTACCTGATTTACAGCACTTGTACCTTCAATCCTGAAGAAAATGAGGAAAACCTGAAGTGGCTGGCCGAAAACAACGATTTTGAAAGTATCCGGATTCCACTTCAGGAAAATTGGGGAGTTCAGGAAATGGAAATTGATGGTTTGTTTGGCTATCGTTTTCTTCCGCACAAAGTAAAAGGCGAAGGTTTCTTTCTGACCTTAATCCGTAAAAAAGACGGCAACGACTCGTTTTCAATTCCGAAGAAAACCAAGTCCAGACTCGAAAAAATGCCCAAACAGTTTGCTGAAATCCGGAATTGGCTCAACACAACAGATTCGGATTTTTTCGCAAAAAGCGAATTCCTGATTGCTTTTCCTGAAGATAAAATTCCGGTTCTGAATGCACTTTCAGATCAACTCCGCGTGATCAGTTTTGGATTGCCGGTGGCTCAATTCAAGAAGAATGATTTACTTCCGGAACATACCTTTGCGCTTTCGATCGATCGCAATCCTGCTATCTTCGAAACCGTTGAACTCGATTTGCGCGATGCTTTGCTTTTTCAGAAAAAGGACGAAATAAAGGTTGATTCAACTGTGAAAGGTTGGATGTTGGTTCAATATCAGGGAGTACCGCTTGGATTCATTAAAAATCTCGGCAACCGTGCCAACAACTACTTTCCGAAGGAATGGCGAATAAGAATGACCTTACCGCAATTGCCGGAGCCGTGGTATAAATGAGTTCCAAGTTCCAGGTTTCAAGTTCCAAATCAGCCTTGAATATGCATCATTGGTTAAATTAAATATTGAATATTGGGTATTGATTATTGGATATTATTATCAAAGGTTTTGCAATGGATGACGAGCGACTGAAAAACCCGAACAATATTTTTGGCAAAGATTATTTTGACGAGCAACTGACACGAATTCGCGATATTCGTTCGAGCGAAAGGCGGTTCTATCACTCTCCCTTTTTCCCAATCCGGTACAAAAACTTATCCGTCCTCAGAATAATGTTATCCCGAACAATGGCCGGAGTTGCCTTTACCTGTCCTTCCAGTTGATTTTCCGCAACCAATTGAAAAGTCAGTCCGGGTTTAATCACATACGTTTTTCCTTTCAGACCAAACAAATAAATATTCCCGGAGGCATACAAAACGGAAGCATTGAACTGATCTTTCAGCTTGGTTTTCCAGATTACTGTTCCGGTTTTTGCACTCAGACAGGTGAGGTCTCCGCGCTCGTGAACCATATAAATCAGGCTATCTACAATTACCGGAGTTGAAATTTGAGGAACATCTTCTGCAACTTCCCACTTCACCCGCGTTTTGGTAACATCACCGGTTCCGGTCGGATCGACTGCCAGCATTCGGACATAAAAAGTTCCGCCCTCGGGAAACATCCATCCCGAATTGACATATACCATTCCGTTGTAACTCAAATTCATCGCAACAGTCGAATCATCACCATAAAAAACCTGCCATATTTCCTTTCCGGTTTCGGGCTCATAAGCAATGCAAAGTTGCGCGCCATTGCTGACCAGCTGATCTTTGCCGTTAACTTCAACCACAATCGGCGTGCAATAGGCTTTCCGGTAAACGGGTTCCACATTTTTGTAAAATTCCAGCGGACGCTCGGTTTTCCAAACAGTTTTTCCGGTGTGTTTATCCAGCGCAATCAGGTACTGAACATCAGTTCCTTCGATGTGCAAAATCAACAAGTTTTTATACAGAATGGGTGACGAAGCTGCACCTTGCATGTGCTCACAATTCAGGTCGGTGCGTGTCCATACGATCTCGAAATTTCGGGTATCGACGCAGGCACTTCCGTAAGTTCCAAAATGCACATAAACAAAACCATCTTCGATGCACGGAGTTGAAGTTGCGTAACTGTTGGTGGGATGAATGTGCTGAACCGAATCTGGATTGAAAAGTATCAATTCTTTCAGGATTTTTCCTGAATTAAAATCGGTACAAACGACAAATAATTCGTCTCCGTTCTGGGTTGCCGAGCTTGTCCATATCTGATCGCCTAAAACCACCGGCGACGACCAGGCAACTCCCCGAATAGCCGTTTTCCAAAGTACGTTACTGGTTTCGCTCCAGTTTACAGGAGCATTCTTACTCAACGAATGCCCATCAAGTTGGCTTCCGCGTAAATGTGTCCAGTTTTCCTGGGAATGAGCGGATAAGTTGATTGTGATAAAAACGGTAAAAATCAGTTTGGTTAGTAAGGTTGGTTTCATGGTTAAGTTGATTTTATTAGATCCGTCATCGGATCAAGGTGCTAAAAAAAGATTTGCCAGATTATATTGGAAACGCTTTGACCAGATGTTTGATCCGATGACTTTTCTTTACTACCTTATATTTTCAAGTACATCAACCAGCAGCTTCCAGAATTTATCGACCGTTCCAATGTTGATTCGTTCATCCGGAGAATGGGCTCCCCGGATGGTTGGGCCGAAAGAAACCATGTCGAGTTCCGGGTATTTTTCGAGAAACAAACCACATTCCAGACCGGCATGAATGGATTTTACAAGCGGATCGTTGCCAAAAAGTTTCTTGTATGAATCGGCTGCGATTTTGGCAACAGCAGAATCCGGATTGGGTGTCCAACCGGGGTATCCGTCGGAATGAACTACCGAGGCGCCCGCCAGTTGCATGACCGATTCCACCATTTCGGCTGCCATGTATTTACGGCTGTCAATTTCACTCCGTTGGCTGGTTGTCAAAACAATTTCATTGTTGCCAGTAAATTTCACCGATGCCAGGTTGGTGGAAGTTTCAACCATTCCAATCATGCGACTGCTCATTTCCAATACGCCATGCGGACAGGCTGCAATCAATTTCAGCAACCGGGATTTTGTGTCCGAATCAATTACGAATTCAGGCAATTCAACCGATTTGTGGTGTAATGAGAGTTTGGGTTCCGAACGTTCAAATTCAAATTCCATTTCGGAAGCAAAGACATTCCATTCCACGATGAGGTTTTCCTTTTGAGAATGAGGAACTACCACCAGAGCAAAAGCCTCGCGGGAAATGGCATTCCGAAGGTTACCGCCATTAAAACCGGCAATCCGTAAATCAAATAATTTAGCCGCCGCAATTAAAAAACGGTTAAGTATTTTATTGGCATTTCCACGATTTTTGTTGATGTCGTCGCCCGAATGCCCACCTTGTAAACCTTTAACTTCAAGTTTTGCAGCAAACGAACCGGCAGGCAATACTTCAGGAGTGAAATTTAAAGTTCCGATTGTATCAATTCCTCCGGCGCAACCGATAAATAACTCACCCTCATCTTCCGAATCGAGGTTCAGCAATATTTGTCCGCTCAAAAATCCGGGTTGCAGGGCAAATGCTCCTGAAAGGCCTGTTTCTTCGTCAACCGTAAACAGGCATTCAATGGGGCCGTGCGACAAATCGGTAGCTGTAAGAATGGCCATTTGAGCTGCTATTCCAATTCCATCGTCCGATCCGAGTGTGGTGCCCTCTGCCCTCACCCATCCATTATCGATAAACGGTTTGATGGCATCAGTTTCGAAATTGTGCTGCGTTTCGCTGTTCTTTTCGCAAACCATGTCAACATGCGACTGTAAAATAACTACCGGATCATTTTCACGCCCTGAAGTTGCTGCTTTTTTGATCAATATATTCCCAATTTCATCCTGACTGGCTCTTAATCCATTCTTTTCGGCAAAATCGAGCAGGAACCGGATGATCTTTTCTTCCTTTTTTGATGGCCGCGGAACCTGACAAATTTCTTCGAAATAATTCCACAAAGGCTGTGGAGACAAGTAGTGTAATCGTTTCATTATTTTCTGTTTTTTTTGAATGTTCAAAGATACTGTTTATGCCCGCAGATTTGGTATGTCAATCGTTTTTAGTGATTCGTAAATTTGAAAAATGAGCTTCAGTGCCGGGACCGATCCATAAACCAACGGCTCCGCGATGATCGGCTCCTAATTTCAGGTCGTTAACCAGTAATGTTGGCTGCGGGTTTCCGTGCACAAATAATTTAGCACGGTTGTCTTTCACTTCAATTCTCACCTTCGTCCATTCACCAGAAACAAGGTCAACGTAGGATTCATATTTCTCCGGAAACTCTTTGCGCAGCTTAAACCAGGGAAAATCAGGAAATGAAATATACTGAGCGGAATGATTTCTTCGCACCTGGTCGTCGGCTCTTCCATTTGTCGGGCGAAGATAAAAACATTCAAACTTTGAGTTATCCTTATCAATCCGAAAGGCGATGCCCACAAAACCACGTGCCTGTTCGGAAGAGCTTTCGGCAGGTTTTCCTGAAAGCTCAATTTCAATAACACCATTCATGAAATCGTAATTATCGATTTTTACAAATTTGGCTTCCGTATTGTCACCAATGTCAGTAACTTTTAAAGATTTTTTGCCCAAATAATCGTCTTCAGCGACTTTTACGTTTACCGATGACAAATTTTTATTCCCGAATAACGAAATTGAATCTGTTTTGGGCTGGCTCGTAGCTGTGACTGATACCAATAGAGCCATCATAATGAAGTAGTTTGCTTTTTTCATGGTTATCGAGGTTTAAGTAATCCAGATTTTCAGTCAAAGTAAGTAAGCCGTCTTTCCGGGCAAGTTTACTTTAATCAAAAGCTATTTGATTTCAAATTCAAATTTTTCATTTCTCGCAAGTTCTACCATATTATTTATGTTTCCAATACCCCATTCTGTCGATACAGCAAATCTAATTTCATCACCGCTTGTTAGAATATCAGTTTCATTCACAAAATGTCTTTTCTTATCGCTATTCGAGTACTTTGAATTAATAAAATCTAACTTATTAATCACTCCTGTAGAACCCTGCAAATTAGATGGAAATTTTCGACATAATTCCTGAAATGTCGACGTGGGATTAAGAGCTAAATATTCTTTTACCACCTCAAAGACAAAACGTCCTTTTCCGAGAATCATTCCCTTAAATACATATTTAGTCTTGTCTCTTGATGATTGAATTGCAATCTGTCTTTCTGTAGTCTTTTCTTTAATCTTAACCAAATAACTCTCTGCTTCAGGAAGTGGAATTATCTGATTTATGTCCAGTAACAATTCGTTTTTAAAGGTATATGGAGCAAGTTTGATACATGTTATATCAATTCCTTTACTTATTAGCCACATGACAGAAGTTGTCAATTCTTTTGAGAAGTCAGCAGAAGCAAGAACTATTCTAACATCGGATGCAAATTCATTTTCAACTGGAGTTTCCCACTCAAGGAACATCATTAATTCATCTTTCGCATCTTTTTCTATACCTCTTGTATTGAGGTAATCTTGAAATATGGTTATGCATTTTTCAAAACTCATAGTTGAAATCATAGAAGCATATCTTAATGCCTGCAACTCCATGTGATCACCAGAATCCGTTCTTTTTAGCTCAATCACAACTAGATTTGCATCCTTATCAATACCTAACAAGTCAATTCTTCGTCTGCTTTCATCCCATTCGGAAAATTCTTCCGCTATGACTAAGGTGTTTGGAGAGATTATCTCAATTTTGTCTCTCAAATATGCCTGCAAATGATTCCTTTCAAGAATTCCATTTGAGTGAAAACTTGTCCGTTGCACTTCTTGAATCCCCTCGTATGATATGTTATATATTCCCATGATGGTTGCTCTTCATATAATTATTGGTAGCAGGTAAATCTCCCCAAATATAACCCACTTTTTCAAGCTTTTATTTACGATAAATGCATTTCAACAATATATTTTTTCTGGGTTCGCATAGTTTCACCCGAAAGAACTTAATTTGTATCAAAAATTTCAATCATGGAATCCATTCGCGAAATATATAAAATTGGTCACGGGCCATCGAGCAGTCATACAATGGGACCAGCCAAAGCAGCCAAAATATTTTTGGATAAGCATCAGGATGTTGATTCTTACCGGGTTTATCTCTACGGAAGTCTGGCTGCAACCGGGAAAGGGCACTTAACTGATGTGGCCATTCTGGAAGTTTTCAGCGGAAAATCAATCGAGATTGTCTGGGAACCTGAGACTTTCCTGCCCAAACATCCGAATGCGCTGAAGTTTGAAGCGCTTGATAAAAACCAGCGAATAACTCATTCATCGACGGTTTACAGCATTGGTGGTGGAGCTATTATTGACGACCACACCGAACTGGAAACCAAAAACATGTATCCGCTAAGCAAACTGGACGATATTTTAAACTGGTGTCACGAAAACGGCAAACAACTTTGGGAATTTGTGGAAGATCAGGAAGGGCCTGAAATCTGGGATTATCTGGCCGAAGTTTGGAAAGTGATGGATGCTGCCATTGCCCGCGGACTGAAAAAAGAAGGCACTTTGCCCGGCGGATTGATGCTTCCACGAAAATCGAGTTCGTTTAACCTGAAAGCGCAGAATTTCAGCGGACCATTTAAAAAACGCTCTAAGCTGTTTGCTTATGCGTTGGCCGTATCAGAAGAAAATGCTTCTGGCGGGCTGATCGTTGCCGCGCCAACCTGCGGAGCCTGTGGGGTAATTCCGGCAGTGATGAAACATTATCAGAAAGTATATGGCGCTGATTTGCTCCAGATTTACAAAGCGCTGGCAACAGCAGGATTGATAGGTAATCTGGTGAAACACAATGCATCCATTTCTGGAGCCGAAGTAGGTTGTCAGGGAGAAATTGGAACAGCATGTGCGATGGCTTCGGCTGCTGCAAACCAACTTATGGGCGGAACGATCAACCAGATTGAGTATGCCGCCGAAATGGGCATCGAACATCATCTGGGGCTGACCTGCGACCCGGTTGCCGGACTGGTGCAGATTCCTTGTATCGAGCGAAATGCCTTTGCTGCCGAACGTGCGCTGGCTCACAACACGTATGCGCTGATGTCGGATGGCCGCCACCGGATAAGTTTCGACGAGGTGGTTGAAACGATGTACAAAACCGGGAAAGATTTATCGAATTATTACAAGGAAACCAGCAAAGCTGGGTTGGCGTTGTTTACCGCCTTGCCGAAATGCTGACAGCATTTTTACCGGTTACATCGATTAGTAGCTGGAAGTCTTTATGAAATTTGAAAGTGTGGTAAAAATCTGGTCAGTCATTGATAGCGAAAACGAATCGAATATGCCCTGCAAATCGGATCCATAGTTTGGCAAATAACCTTTCCAAATAAATTGATTTGGGATTCGGGTGTCCAAAATATTTCGGTTTTCTTTACTTGAAAAGATTTTCATATCGGCCACTCCATTCACATGAACATAACTTGAATTGTTGATTGAAACAGCCTTTTCCATAAAAATATCTATAAAAGAAATCTGCCGAACATCAGCAATTTCAGTGGTATATATTTTGGGGTCACAAATAAGTTGCGAAGCCATAGAATTAAACCTGATTTCATCTCCCAGTCCATTTACGGTTTCAAGAATATCCAGTATTTTAGTCCATTTTAACGGTTCATTGTCCATTAAATACAAAAGGTAAGAAAGTAGAATTTAGGCATTGGTCTTTTTCTGAAATGAAATTTTATGAATTTATTCTTCGACAAAGCCAATGCCAGATGCAGGTGACTTAAAGTCACCTGCTGAGTAAGAAATTACCTCACCTCAGTAATTTCAATCACTGCGCTTGTTAGTTCGTTGTTGTTTGGCAACGACAATCCTACTTTCATCAGGTAATCGCCCGAAAATGTTTTCCCATCCGAAGAGAATGAACTTCTTATTCCTTTCATCTTGTTAATTTCCTGTATTTTGTAAGTTTTGGCAGCATCCAACCCGGCCAAACGAACCGGACTAAACTGATTAAATGCACGTGGATGCAAAGCATAAGAGAAAAGCAACGATTTCGATTTATCCTGACTTGCATACATCAGAACAGCCCTTTCCTGCTCGTAAGGCGAACCCAAACGGAACATATCCCCGCTCCAGATCAGCTCTTTCAGACGATTGTAGTTTTGTACTGCCATTTTACTGAATTCCAGTTCTTCTGCAGTCATCTCATCTACGCGGATATCGTATCCCATTTTTCCCATCATGGCCACATCTGTCCTGTATTTCAGCGATTGCTTGCCCATGGTGGTAATGTGGTTACACGAAGTAATGCTCGGAAAGAAATACGAATATCCCCATTGTATGTAAACCCGCTCAACCGCATCGGTATTGTCGCTTGGCCAGAATTCCGTAAAGTATTTCAGTGCGCCGTAATCGGTGCGTCCTCCTCCGCCCGAGCAAAGCATAATTGGCAAATCAGGATATTTTTCGCGCAAACGCTCCATTATATTGTAAAAACTCCGCACATATTCAATCTGAACATGTGATTGGTTGTCCTTCATATATGCCGAATAAGTATTGGTCATCATGCGGTTACAATCCCATTTAATGAAAGCGATGCTTGGATTTTTGGTCATCATTTCATCCACCACATTGTAAACAAAATCCTGCACTTCAGGATTGGTTAAATCCAAAACCAACTGGTTGCGGTAATAATTTTCGGCGCGATTCGGCAGTTTCAGTACCCAATCAGGATGTTTTTCATACAATTCACTTTTCGGGTTCACCATTTCAGGTTCGATCCAGATACCGAATTTTACACCTTTGGCTTCGGCCTGTTCAACCAGATATCCCAATCCGTGCGGTAATTTAGTTTTAGTTTCCTGCCAGTCACCCAAACCTGCTCCATCGTTTGCGCGTGGATATTTATTTCCAAACCATCCATCGTCAAGCAAAAAAACGTCAACACCAAGCTCTTTTGCCCCTCCGAACAAGTCGGTCAGCTTCTTTTCATCAAAATCGAAATATGTAGCTTCCCAGTTGTTCAGTAAAGTCAAACGGCTTCCGTTTCCATCCATCACACCATAATTGCGTGCCCATTGGTGAAAGTTTCGGCTTGCCAACCCCTTTCCCTGTGCGCTGAAAGTGAAAATAAATTCAGGAGTTATAAAATTTTCGTTGGGTTTCAGGTGATATTCAGAAGCAAACGGGTTCATTCCCGAAATCATCCGGAGAGAATTGTTATTGTCGATTTCGAACAACATCTGGAAACTACCTGTCCAACCGAGCGTTCCGGCAATCACTTCTCCTGAATTTTCACTGGCAGGTTTATCTTTTGCCAGAAAAAATACCGGAGTCTGGAAAATGTTTGCCCGGGTGCCCAGCTTGCTGTCGATTGTTTTTATTCCGCTGGTCAGGTGGCTTTCTTCCATTCTCATTTCTTCAGCCCAATCGCCATGAAACTGCGTCAACCAATAATTATCGGCATTCAAATGAATCATTGAAGAAGCGAAATTGCTCATCACTACCGGATTCTTTTCCTGATGGATGATTTCGGTCCAAGTTTTTACGATGTCTTCTTCGAAATAGGCAACGAAAATAAGTTTAACAGTTACCGGATAAACAGGATCTTTCAGAATGATTGTTGTGGTGGTTACATTGCCGTCGAACAACATCTTTTCTTCAGAAAACAGCAGTTCCAGAGAAGGATTCCCATCGTTGTGCAGCATTTTTATGGCAGGTTCGAACAAATTATCTGTTCCTGAAGGAATGTATGCTTCGTGAATATTTCGTTGCAATAAATAGTCAGAAGCATTGTTCAGCTTTTCACCCAAATAAGACTGATAAAGCTTTTTGTTTTTCCCGACTGAATAAACAAGGGCAGAATGTTTGGTTTCTATAACAATTTGTTTTTCAGTTTCTACCGGGCGTTCAGCCTGTGCAAAAGTCTGAATGGCAATAAATAATGACGCAATGACAAGTAGTCGTTTTTTCATGATAATTTACAGTTAATGATGAATAAATTGGCAAGGCGAAAGGTATGACTTACAAAACTACCCACCAAATGTAAAGTAAACTATCATTGTGCCGGTCCTTAAATTTCTTCCTGAAAAAGCAATAAGTTTAAAACAATCGGCTAAATTCGTTCAGCAAAAAAAAATAAGCAAAATTTTAAAACCATGAAGTTAAAGGCATTTCATAAATTAAGCTACGGATTGTATCTGGTAGCTTCCGAATACAAAGGAAAAAAGGCCGGATACATTGCCAACACTACTTTTCAGGTTACTTCTCAACCGGAACAACTTGCAATTTCGTGCCATAAGAAAAACCAGACAACACAGGTAATTCTCGATTCCGGCATATTCTCCGTTTCTGTGCTGAAAAAAGAAGTGAACATGAAAATCATCGGCGATTTTGGTTTTATGTCGTCAACCGATCTGGACAAATTTAGCAGTGTAAAAACCATTACCGCCAAAACCGGTGCGCCAATTGTGCTCGACAGCTCGGTGGCCTGGTTCGATTGCAAAGTCACCAATTCCATCGATCTCGGATCTCACTACCTGATTATCGGCGAAGTGCTCGATTCGGATGATATTTCAGACGAAGAACCACTCACCTACAAGCATTACCGTGAAAAATACAAAATGCTTTCGCCAAAAAATTCGCCTACCTACATCGAAGAATCAGCGCTCGATGCAGAAACGGCGACCACTGTTGCAGAAGAAAAGGAGCAAGAGCCGGAGCACGAACATGAATACATTTTTGATGGTCAGAGCTGGGTTTGTGTGATCTGCGGATTTACCTACAATCCTGAAGAAGGCGACCCTTCGATGGGCATTCCGCCCGGAACACCGTTCGAAGACCTGCCCGAAGATTACAAATGCCCGATCTGCAACGCCAGCAAGGAATATTTTAAAAAGGTGTAGAGACAGGGCATGCCCTGTCTTTGTATGATAGAAAAAAGACAGGTCATGCCCTGTCTCTACGATTCAATCCTCAGGTTTCAATCATTTCATTATTTTTGCGCGTCAAAATCATAAAGCACCATGAAGAACAAAAATTACAACATCGCATTGACCCAGATTTCGCTGGATGCAACTCCGGAAGTGAACCTGAAAAAGTGTCTGGAATGGATCAGGAAAGCCGCCAAACAGGGAGCCAATGTGGTTTGTTTGCCCGAATTATACAGTTCGTTCTATTTTTGTCAGAGCGAAAACCACGATTATTTCGATTTGGCAGAACCACTGCACAACGATTCATACATAGCTTTCAGCAATTTAGCTGAGGAGTTGGCTGTTGTGCTGATCGTTCCGTTCTTCGAACGACGTGCTTCTGGATTGTACCACAATTCAGCTTACATCATCGACACCGATGGTTCGCAGGCTGGTTTGTACCGCAAAATGCACATTCCGGACGATCCGAGCTATTACGAAAAATTCTATTTCACCCCCGGAGACATCGGGTTCAAAGCCTTCGACACCAAAATGGGTAAAATCGGAACGCTGATTTGCTGGGATCAGTGGTATCCTGAAGGTGCAAGAATTACAGCACTGCAAGGAGCCGAGGTACTTTTCTACCCCACTGCTATTGGCTGGCATCCTTCAGAAAAAGCACAATATGGTATAAAACAGCACGATGCCTGGCGAACCGTTCAGCGCGGACATGCGGTTGCCAACGGAATCTTTGTGGCTGCCTGCAACCGTGTGGGTTTTGAGAAACCGGTTGAATCTTCAGCTGGAATCGAATTCTGGGGAGCTTCTTTTATTGCCGGTCCGCAAGGCGAAATACTGGCCGAAGCTTCACACGACAAGGAAGAAATCATCATGGCCGAGATCGACCACACCTTAATGGAAGATGTCCGCCGCAACTGGCCTTTCCTCCGCGACCGAAGAATTGATGCTTATGGGGATATTACGAAGAGGTTTATTGATTAAATACAATCAATATCATACAATTCTCTTGTTGTTTTGAATCGGGCGCACAAATAAACATAAGAAAAATGAATAGATCAGAAAGTATCACGGCTTTGGTAAAACAGGTAAATTCTAAAATCAAGCGAGTACCAGCTCCGGTTTCAAAATCTAAACCAGAGCCAAGATTAATATCAGAGCCAAAGACGCTTTTGGCATCGGAGTTTAAACCCAACCATTTTTTGGAACAGATATTTTTGCGAAACGGATATTTAAGAATACGAATTAGAAAAAAACAGGAAAATAAGAAAAACTTGAAATCAACTAAAGAAAAACCATCCGTAAAAGAATATGAAATAAGACTAATTCCAATAGACCGTGAAGAATTGGGCCTGATTCGTGCAGCAATAACTGAACTCGGTTTGTACGTTAGCAATACATTTATTAAACACAACCACATCGTTCAACCAATATACGGTAAGGAGATTACATTAAAATTTCAAAAACTCAGGGATAATTATCGTGCCAATAATCAGGATATTCCATTAAACAGAGCTGGTCATGAATAAAAAACTCAATTATTTTAAGTTCGACCTGAAAACCATCAATGAATTCAGTCAACAGACGAATGTGGTTATCGGAAACAATAAATTAAAAATTTGATTGCATAATAATTTAATAGAATTTTGAAAATACAATGCATACTTTATCCCGAAGATTCCCTGCAGAGTGGGAAAAACATCAGGCAACATTACTTTCATTTCCTTCTGAAGGCCACGACTGGCCGGGAAAATACCACGCCATTAAATGGGCATTTGTAGAGATTATCAAAAAAGTGACCACCTACGAACCGGTTATTCTGGTCGTTCAGTCTGACGAACTGCGCGAAAAAGTGGCGGTGATGCTCGAACAGGCACATGTCAATCAATCAGCAGTGAGCTACATCATTAAAGACACCAACCGCAACTGGATGCGCGATTCGGGTCCGGCAATTGTAAAAACAAGTAATGGTGGCCGCGAGGCCATTCAGTTTGGTTTCACCGGATGGGCCAAATACAAAAACCATAAAAAAGATCAGGGAATTCCGGCAGCCGTAGCCCAACATTTGGGATTACCGCTTATTCCGGCGATGTACAATAACAAACTGGTGGTTCTTGAAGGCGGTTCCATTGACGTAAACGGCTGCGGTACGCTGATTACCACCGAAGAATGCCTGATGGATCCGGTTCAGCAGATTCGGAACAAAGGTTTCAGGAAAGAAGATTACGAAAATGTTTTCCGCGAATACTTCGGCGTGACAAACACAATCTGGTTAGATGAAGGAATTGAAGGCGACGACACACACGGTCATGTGGACGATATTTGCCGTTTCGTGAACCGGAATACAGTAATTGCCGTTCAGGAGACAAACACCAACGACCCGAACCATCATAAATTGGAAGCCAATCTGGAAATACTGCGCAATGCTAAGCTTGAAAATGGCGAAAAACTAAATGTGGTTAAAATGCCGATGCCCGGTCGTCTCGACTTCGAAGACCTTCGTTTACCGGCCAGTTACGTGAATTTTCTGGTAACCAACGGCTGTGTGCTGATGCCAACGTTCAACGACAAAAACGATTACAAAGCTTTGGGAATTCTTACCGATTTATTTCCTGAACGTGATGTAATCGGAATCAGCGCGGTTGATCTGGTTTGGGGATTGGGAACTTTGCATTGTTTGAGCCACGAAATTACTGATTCATAATCATACTACTTTGCATGATTTCAACACCTTTATCCTGAAGTTTTTTCCTGATTTTTACAAATTCATCAGGATTTAACGGACAAGTGGCATCTTCAATAAGTACAGCTTTAAAGCCTTCATTTAAAGCGTCTATGATGGTGAAATACACACAAATGTCGGCAGCTAATCCACAGAAATAAAGTTCGGTAGCTCCTTTTTCGCGGAGATAGCCTGCCAGACCGGTACTTTGCAGATGGCTATTGTCATAAAATCCGCTGTAACTGTCAATCTCCGGATTTATTCCTTTCCTGAAAATGGCAGTTATCTTCAGAGTTTCCATTTCAGGATGAAACTCCGCACCTTTTGTTCCCTGGACACAGTGATCAGGCCATAGAACCTGATCCATTCCCAAAAGCTCAATGATATCAAATGGTTTTTTGCCCTGATGGTTACTGGCAAAACTTGCATGATTTGGAGGATGCCAGTCCTGAGTTGCCACAACCAGTTCAAATTCCGGAAGCAACTTATTAATAACTGGCACAATGGAATCTCCATTTGCTATCGCCAACGCCCCGCCTGGCATAAAATCAATCTGAGCATCCACAATAACCAAGGCCTTCATGTCAATCCTTTTTTAAGGTTTCAATTAAAATATCCCGTTCCTTCATTAGCTTATCACTAATCCCCACCTTGTAAATGTGCGGATTGTTAAAGCGCTTGTATTCAGGCGACAATTTCTTTAGCCTTTCCATGCTAAAGCTGGCAATTTCTTCCAGAGTACGGGGTTTCTCCAGTCGTTTCCCGTTTTCCATCACTTTTGCCAATAAAGGTTCCTTCAGGCAATTTTTTACTGAAAGTGATTTCAAAACATCGAAAGGATGGGTGATTTTAGTAAAGTTCTGTTCCTCTTCAAGTGCGATGGCATCTGCGCCAATCCAGTTGCCATTGCTGTCGGAAATTCGGTAAACCTGCTTTTTATGGGGCAATGTGACTTTTCCCAAATTTTCGGACAACTTGATACGCGGTTTTCCATCCAGCAAAACCAATTTATAAACGCCATCCAACGCGGCATCGGGCGAGCCGATAACCAAACTTGTGCCTACTCCAAACACATCGATGGGCGCTTCCTGCTCCAAAAGGCTCTTGATCACATATTCATCCAACTGATTGGAAACGGCAATTTTTACGTTTGGCAAGCCGGCATCGTCAAGCATCTTGCGGCTTTGTCGCGCCAAATAGGCAAGATCGCCACTATCGAGCCGAATTGCTTTCAGTGAATGCCCCTGCCTTTCCATTTCTTTTGCAACTGTAATAGCATTTGGAATTCCGCTTTTTAGCGTATTGTAAGTATCCACCAGTAACACGCAATCATCTGGACGACTTTCGGCAAAATCACGAAAAGCGCTCAGTTCATCTTCATAACTTTGAATGAATGAATGTGCCATTGTTCCCGACACTGGAATGTCGTAATCGCGGCTGACCCGCACATTACTGGTTGCATTAAAACCGCCTATTATGGCGGCGCGACTGGCGGAATATCCTCCTGCACCCTGCGCTCTACGCAAACCAAAATCAATCAGTTTACGGTTACCTGCAACCATCCGCATCCGGCTGGCTTTGGTTGCAATAAGTGTTTGAAAATTGAGAATGTTCAGTAAAAGTGTTTCGACTAACTGAGCTTCAATGATATTAGCTTCAATCCTTAAAACCGGGCGGTTAGGGAAAACCAAATCACCTTCGCGACTTGAAAAAATATCTCCCTTAAACTGGAAGTCTTTCAGGTAATTTACAAAGTCGGCCGGGAAACCAATTTCGCTGAGATAGCTGAGGTCTTTGTCATCAAAACGCAGGTTTTCCAATGCATCCAGCAAATCTTCAAGACCGGCAAAAACCGCATAGCCACTGTGGAAAGGCAACTTCCGGAAAAAGTAATCGAACACGGCTTTCTCATTTTCTCTGCCTTTCTGAAAATATACCTGAGCCATGGTGAGCTCATACTGATCGGTATAGGTACCGGTATAATTTATCATGCCATAACTGGTTTATTATTTGAAGGCCAGGAACTTAAAACCTGTTTGATTGCTATCTGATCCGGTCTATCGAACGTATCAACGCTTCATCTTTTCCGATGGCACGAATGGCCAGATAGTCGAGAACAATAGCGACCAGCGGAAAAACCATGCTGATTTTATAGCTGATCTGTGCTTCGCTGAAAGTGTACCAGGTAAAAAAGAAAAACATTCCAAATAAGCCCAGCATCAGCAAAATAGAAAACACGATGAGCCGAATTTGCCTGATCCGGTTTTTGAAACTTTGAATTGCGACACCGTGCAATGTTAATATAATTCCAATTAAAATTGAAATGGCCATGCCATTTTCCTTCAAGGTGCCATCGAGCATAATCCCTTTGTAATTAAAAATATAGATTGCGCCGTCCATAGCAATTTCAGCAAATGGCAATAAAAATAAAAAGCCTATCAAAAAGGCGGAAAGAAACAGGTAAACAGTTTGAATTCTTTGTATCATGATTGTTGTTTTTTTGCAAAAATAGTCTTTTTAGAAGGTTTTCCTCAAAAAAATTACTTCAAAACAGATTTTTTGCAACTCATTCATAACGAATAAAAACATTCAACAATTCAATATTATCAAGCTATTCATTGGTATTATTTTTACATTTGAAGGAATTTATTTGCCCCTGTCAACCAATATGCTTTACCAACCTGAACACTTGCCTAAAAAAACGATCATCGCCTTTTGCCTGTTTATTTGGTGGATAGGTAATTTAAGCGCTCAGGATCCCTATTTTTCGCAGTTTTTCATGAATCCGGTTTACATGAACCCTGCCTATGCGGGAACCATGAAAGTTCCGCGCGCCGGTGTCCAGTACCGCAACCAGTGGCCTGCCATGAGCAATGCATACACCACTTACTTTGCATCTTTCGACACATACCTTCCGAAAATAAAAAGTGGAATCGGTTTGCTGATGTACCAGGATGTTCAAGGTGACGGAATCTTTACCCAAAGCAGTTTTAAAGCCATTTATTCAAAGGAAATACAAATCAACAGGGATTGGACAATGTACGGAAGCCTCACCGCCGGGGCTCAAATGAATGCACTTAATTTTAACCGTCTAGTTTTTCCTGACGGGCTGGATGCCATTTACGGACAGAATCTGCCAACAAATGAAACCCTTCCTGAAAACAACAACCGTATCTTTCCTGATTTTGGCGCCGGAATTTTGGTTTTCAACGGCAAATATTTTTTCGGTTTGGCAGCCGACCATTTGAGTGAACCCAATCAGTCGATGTATGCAGCCTATCCAATTCCTTTGTCGGGAAAGCTGACTGCGCATTTTGAAGTGAACCTTCCGTGGCATAAACCGGGTCACTGGCGAAAATACTTCACTTTCAATCCCAATGTCATTGTTCAGTCGCAGGGAAATGAACAGAATGTCACGTTCGGAGTTTACGCTAACCGCAAAGGTTTTTCGCTTGGAATCTGGAACAGGCAAACCACCCGGAAAAGTTCCGATATAATTGTGATGGCCGGATTCATGGGAAAACAACTTAAAACCGCCATTACTTACGATACCAACCTTCGCGGAGTTGGCCTGAGATCGCATGGTTCGGTTGAAATATCCATTTCTTTCCTTTTGAAAGATCCCGGACCAAAAAGCCTTTTCCCGTTTTATGAAATTCCGGGAGAATGGGAAGTGCGGTGAAGAGGTCGGAAGTCCGAAGTCGGGAGTCCGAAGAAAAAAAAATAGTTGTCGGGTTGTCGGGTTGTCAGATTGTTGTCGGTTGACCGAATATCAGTATAAGTTAAAACATCATATTACAATTGAATTTTGCGACTGCGACTGATCACTTTTCCCCTCTCCCGTCTCCGGTCTCCTGATTTCCGTCTCCTGTCTTCCGTCTCCTGACTTCTGACTTCGAGCTCCCGCCTTTCTCCTCACCTTACCAGCATCACTGTTCCTTTTTGCTGATGCCCGAAACCTTGCACATCTGAATACTGAACGATCCAAACAAATACGCCCGGTTCGGACAGGGTTCCGTTTCGCATTTTGCCATCCCAGCCGGTTTCCGGATTGTTGGTTTCGAAAACAGTTGAACCTAACCTGTTGAATATTCGTAACTTGTATTTCTCCGGATTTATTCCCAACGTAATAGGCAGGAAAACCTTATTTTCAGGAATGTCGCTGTCAGGCCTAAAAGCATTCGGGGTAGCGAGTGTAAAAGGAATAATTTTAACCCACGAACTGATTGTATCGATACAAATAAAATCGGAAGTTGCCTGTAAAACAACTTTATATTCACCGATTGCTTTGTAATGGTGTACAGGATTTTCTTCAGTACTTTTTTCTCCATCGCCAAAATCCCATAAAAAACTCACTGCACGTTCCGTTTCGTTGAAGAATGAAATATCCGGATGCAGTTCTGAAGCCACCTCATAATTCTGACTGAAAACCGGATCAAAAACAGTTACATGAACAATATCAGAAGCCTTGCAGCCACGCTTATTTATTCCGGTCACTGTGTAATCACCTGTTTCCAAAACAGTAAAAGTCCGGTTGGTCGTTCCGTCCTGCCACAGATACGTTTCAAATTCAGGTCCTGCATCCAGAACGATTTCTCCCGGATAACATGAACCGGTATCTTCTCCCAAATCCATCTGAGGATCATTGACTTTCACATACACCCTGTCTGACTTTTTGCATCCCAACAGAGTACTGGCAGTAACAGTGTACCAACCTTCTTCTGAAACCATAATGGTTGAACCAGTTTTGCCTGTACTCCATTCATAGCTGTTAAAGTAGTTACCAGCGTCAAGTTCATGAATGTCTCCCTTGCAAATTACGAGTGTATCATCCTTGATATCACCTTCTATATCAAGCTGAATATCGAGATTATAGCCAACGCCATAGCCATATGATTCCGTGTCGCCAAAATCGCCAAAGCCATACATATAGGCCAGAAATCCCCCATCTTCATTTGGGTTATAAAGCCTGTGAGGTCCGGCGTTCGTTGCTACCTGTGCGTAAGAGTACCTGCTGTTCGGGAACGCAGCAAAATATGAGCTTATACCAGATCCATCCAACAGAATATTACCAACTTCAGAAGTCAGCGTAATGATATTAACATAGAAGATATTTTCAACCTTGGCTGATTTGTATGCAACGAAGGTAACGTCACTGACCTTCTGAACCACCGGACTTAAAACAATCATAAAAGGGTCGCCCACCCCGGTATTTCCATCAGCCCTTTGCGATCTGCAATACTGTGCCAACAATACTCTTTTGGTGGAGATTACCCGGCTTGCCTGAGAACTTGTGAGTTCAAACTCAAAAAATTTACCCTTGTTTATTGTGATGGTTCGGTTGAGTCCTTCAATTGTAACATTAGTACCATCTTCTGCCGCCAAAACCCTGTAAGTGTCTTTAACCTTTTGCTTCAGTGGAACAACATAAAACTCTTTTCCCCAGGTACTTGTCGGAGGCATCTGTTCGAATAAATGATCGTATGAAAAATTGGTATAGCCTGAATTTGGAATTGTAGTTGCCTTTGAACCTGAGAAAAAAGCGATCGGTTTATTTGCTGAAACAAAACTTCCGGTAAGGTCTCCCTGTCCGGCCACGACGTTGTTCATTGATTGCACCTGATAGGATTGGCCTTTATTCAGCTGTACAATAAATGGCACATTGGCAGATTTTCCCTGATCAGTATTTATTGAAGGAGTTACGCTAACAGTAGTGTTATCTTCGCTTGCAACAATTAAAAATTCGCTGTTTGATTCGTTAGTGCTTGTTCTACGCGGTGTATAGCACATTGCAAAATATTCTTTGCCCAACGATTCAGTCGGATAAATTACTGCAACGTCCGACGATTGAGTCCGGTAATTCAAGGCATAAACATTTACCGGATTTGTTTTTGAAACAAGGTGTATTCCTTTGTTTTCAGGAGTTTCAGACCCCATTGATTCCAATAAATTAAAATCAATCGGAACTATAATTGACTTATTGGCTTCCACTGAATAGTTGCCGCCAATTGGGATCTCATTCGGGCCATAGGTGAGTGTAAAGTCAGAACCAAACCTTGAAGTAACAGTAATTTCAAGGTAATGATTCGGATGGTTGCTCCGGTTCTGCATAAAACCAATCCAAAAATCAGTTCCTTCAGTTGAATAATGGCACGGATCCAGCGATTCATCAGCCAAAACAGAACTAATGAAAAGAAAGATCATACCAACAATAAGAAATAGTTTTTTCATGAACGACCTGATTGTTTGTTATCACGTCCGTTGCCTAAAGGCGAACGGCCTGTCCCGATTTTTTCGGGAGCAAAGGATATTTTCTCATTTCAAACTTATGCTGCCAAAAGTTTAATCTGACTTTCCATGAAGGCAAAAATACTCAGATCTTCAGCTTCTGACTCCCTTCCCTCGTTTGATGAGCCTGTCGAATCAGGGGAAGGGTTGGGGATGGGGCTTTTCGTTAGACAGGGCATGCCCTGTCTCTACCCCTAAATCGCGACCCGTTTATTATGCCGTGTGTACCAAATAAATCCCGAGACATTTTCGTATCCGCAATTTTTCAATTCACGAATGTACGAACGCAATTGGGATTTGTATTTATCCGACTCCATTTCTCCTGATTTATAATCAACCACCACTACCCCATCCACACCAATCATGATTCGGTCGGGCCGTTTGAGGCCGTTTGCACCAGTCAGGATATTTCGTTCGTTTACAACGCGGTAGGTTCCATCGAACCACGATTTCACTTCCTGATCGTTCAGCATTTCCAGCAATTCAGCTTTCATCGCTTCGGTTTTATCAGCGCCGATTTTGCCTTCCGACTCAATCCGTTTTACCGCTTTGTCCAGATCGCCGGTAGTTTCAATCAACGAAAGAATTTCATGAATCAGCTTTCCTTTGTTGATACCGCTTTGTACTTTATCGTCCCGGGTAAAAAAATCTTCGCCCCGTTTTTTAATGTTCAGGAATTTTCTGAAATCGGCAAATTCAAATTCCGACAGCCTCACATCTTTCACCGTTTTTCCTTTCTTCTTTTTCTCTTCTGAAACGGTTATCTCCCCGATTTCATACAATTGTTTTTCAGGATCGTAACTTTCAGTGAACTGAACAGATTCCGCATCTGTGAGGCCACACGAACCCATTGCGGCTTGCTTGTCCACAGCCTGTTTCAGCAAATCACCCACCGAAGTAAGTTTGCTGGCCGAGAAACTTGCCCAAACCCACAAAGCAGCTTTTGCACGGGTGAAAACCACGTACATCAGGTTCAGATTGTCGATGTAAGTATTGAATTTCTCTGTGAAAAATTCACGGTAAAAGATGGAATTTCCGACATCCGATTTGTACCGCACCGGAACCAGTTCCATGTCGCTGAAAGGTGCTACTTCCGGCTTGCACCATAGCAAAGGCGCACGGTCGGGAGTTGCAGGCGGATGAATGGACCAGTTGAAAAAGGGCACAAACACATGCGTAAATTCGAGTCCTTTCGACTTGTGAATAGTCAACACCGTGATGGCGTCAATACTGTCGGAAACCGGTATGGTGAACCGTTCGCCGTTTTGCTTCCACCAATTCAGGAAACTGGTCAGTTCAGAAGCCTGGGTGCGCTCGAATACCGAAATCTGATCGACAAAAGCCTGCAAATAAGCCAACTCATCGGTCAGGCTGAAAAGGTTAAACTTCTCGCAAATGCTGTAAATAATCTCCGGAATCGGTTTTCCTGCAATCAATTCCTGAAAACTTTTACCAGTCAGAAAATGCATCAGTTCATTCTCCGGATCATCCATTTCCTCAAACTGCTGAAAAATATTGGGTTCGTAAAAAGCTCTCCCTTCGACTGCTTCGCGCTCAGGGAGCGGTGGTTCTGCTGTTTCGGGTTCAAATCTCCCTTCGACTGCTTCGCGCTCAGGGAGCGATGCTGCGATCATCGGACTTTTTGCTTCGGTCTTCGGACTTCGGTCTCCCGACTCTGCAAATAAATCCAGAGTAAGATTCTGTTGTGCAGCGCCTTTTTTACTTGAAACTTGAAACTTGAAACTTGAAACTTCTTCCCCCGGATTACTCCCTTCGACAGCTGCGCGCTCAGGGAGCGGTACTTCGATCATCGGACTTTTTACTTCGGACTCCCGACTTCTGTCTTCCGACTTCGGTCTCCCGTCTTCGGACTCCTGAAATAAATCCAAAGTCAGATTCTGATCCGCAGCGCCTTTTTTACTTGAAACCTGGAACCTGGAACCTGGAACTTCTTCTCCGGTCTCCCTCCCTTCGACTGCTGCGCGCTCAGGGAGCGATGCTGCGATCATCGGACTTTTTGCTTCGGACTTCGGACTCCCGACTTCGGACTTCAATTCTGGCACCTTCCCTATCTCCTTCAACTGCGGAAATATCTTCCGGTAATACAAATAATTGACTTCGGCTTTCACCACCTGATCGTCAGGGTTCAGAAAGCTGGTCAAGGCGGAAATGATAAAACCAATTACTTCTGAATTAATAATATAAAGTGATTCGCTTGAAAGAATATCAAAATTATAGGCAGCATTTTCGGGCAATCCTTTTTGCTCCAAAAACAAGTCCGCAATTTGGCGGGCCTCACTTTTTGCACGAACCAAAATGGCTATTTCGCGGGCTTTCACGCCTTTATCCTGAAGTAATTTTACCGATTCAACCAACTCCGAAAGTATCAATTCCTCATTGTCAGCTTTCTGGTCGGTTTTGCTTTCCAGAAATTTAACCCGCACATAACCCAACTCAGCCACTTCTTTGTTCGAAATCTCCTGAACACTGTCGGCATACACTTCAGGAATGGTTATTTCCACAGGATTTTTAGCAATATTGGCAGCCGAAAGTTCTGATTCAATGTGACTTTGCAACAACTCCGGAATCAACCGGAATAGCGTATTGTTGAAGCGAATGACTTTTCCATGACTGCGCCAGTTGCTGTTCAACACTTCGTTTTGAAGTCCGAATGCTGGGAAACTTTCGCCCAATTTGCCAGCCAGCAACCGCCAGTCTCCACTTCTCCAGCGGTAAATGGCCTGTTTCACATCGCCCACCACCATTCCGAGGTTGTTCTCCGAAAGCGAATTTCCGATCAATGGCCTGAAATTATTCCATTGCAATCCCGAGGTATCCTGAAACTCGTCGATCATAAAATGCGAATACACCGAACCGGTTTTTTCATATACGAAAGGCGTTTCAGAATCTGCAATCACTGTTTTTAGCAAATGACCAGAATCAGAAATCAGAATTACCCCTTTTTCGCGACAAATTTCCTTGACCGACTTTCGCAGATCAACCAGAATTCCAAGTGTATAAAGCTGACTGTTAATTAACTGTGCAGTAATGTAATTGCGCGACTGTGATTCTTTAAGTTGCAAGGCACCCTGCAATTTCGGCATCAGCTTGCTTTCGGCAATGGCTGTCAGGTGCGATTTCTGAGGTTCTTTCACCGAAGCGGTTACCCACGCGGAAGCTTCGGTTGCCGCTGCGAGAACCGTATTTGATGGATCAAATTTCAAATCTTTCATTTTCTGGAAAATGGCTGCCGGCCCTCTGCCCTTCCCCTTAAAATCATCCACCGAAAGATTTTCCATCGCCATAATATTCAAGGCTTCCTGCCCCAGCGATTTCAGCTTGTTTTCGTATTGAGCGATGATCTTGTTCAGCTTGCTGCGGTAATCTTTCAGGAAAGTACGGTCGTTTAGTTTCGCGTACAATTCTTCGTTGAGCGATTTAAACGTTTCGTTATAAATCTCGTTTCCCAGCCTGATCATGTCTTTTTTCAGGTTCCAGCCCTTTCCATCCCTGATTTTTTCGGAAGCAAACGCATCGAGCCATTCCAGCAACTTTGGGTCGTCTTCCACCGATTGAATTAGCCGGTCAACCGCCTCTTCGAGAATGCTATTTTCGTCGAGTTCCACATTGTAGGCCGCGTTGATGCCCAGTTCGCGGTTAAAAGCTTTGATCACCCGCTGAAAAAAGCTGTCGATGGTGCTGATTGAAAAGCGCGAATAATCGTGCAAAATGCGTTTCAAAACCAATTGCGCCTGTCGCTGCACCATCATGGGTTGCCAGCCCAATTCTTTGGTCAAAACATCCATGTAAACCGAATCGTTTCCCTTCGCCAACTTGAAAAGTTCGCCGATGATGCGCGATTTCATTTCGGCAGTGGCTTTGTTGGTAAAGGTTACCGCCAGAATGTGCCGGTAGTTGGTATCGTTGGTCAGGGCCAGTTTCATGTATTCGATGGCCAGCCGGAAAGTTTTCCCTGAGCCTGCTGATGCTTTATATACTTTAAGTTGCGACATAGTTTACCACAGATTACACAGATTACACAGATTTAAAACGGATTCTATTAATTAAATACAGACTTACGTGCCTTGGTGGCTATTTTATTTTGAAAAACTAAAAGTAAGCATATCTGCGATATGGCAAGCATGATTGGGATTGGATATTTAATACCGATTGGAGAAATGTAATAGTCCAATTATCGCTCACTCAATTGGCCTAACATTTCTATCCATCGGCATTCTACCGCTATAACTTTGGATTAATCTATAAATCACTTTGGTATAACAAGTTGTTGATAAGTATTGTAAAAGAAGAAGTTTTATAATAGTTTACATATAGAAAATGTTTGTAGATTTAGGATTTGATGGACATATGACCTACAAAGTCGATTTTGGATGAATATCCAGAATTAGTATGTTAATGCAAAGCAAAAAGAAATAAAAACAATAAAAACATGATACCTGACTTTCAATCAATTATGCTTCCGTTCTTAAAAATTCTCTCTGACGAAGAAGAACATACAACTATTGAGACAAACCAAAAATTGGCGGCATATTTCAACTTGACAGACGAAGAATTAGACGAATTTCTCCCCAGCGGAGCTGCCAAGACATTTCCAAATCGAGTTGCTTGGGCTAAATCACATTTCAAAATGGCTGGACTGCTCGAAAACACGAAAAGAAGTTCATTTAGGATTACAGAAGCTGGCAAACGACTTCTCGACACAAATCCCGTGGAAATTAACCTGAAGGTTTTGAAAACAATTCCGGCATACCAGGAAAGAACTGGTCGGACACGTGATGAGGATTCTTCTTCCTTAACTGATAATTTGCAAATATCTGCAACACCTGAAGAGATTATTGAAAATAGTTATTTAGCAATTAGGAAGAGTCTTGCTCAAGAATTACTTTTCAAAATTAAGAGTAGTACTCCATCATTCTTTGAGACGTTAGTTGTCGAATTGCTGGTGAAAATGGGTTATGGTGGTTCTATTAAAGACGCAGGACGTTCAATCGGACGTTCTGGAGATGAAGGAATTGATGGAATTATCAAAGAAGATAAATTAGGACTTGATGTAATTTATATTCAAGCAAAAAGATGGGAAAATGTTGTCGGCAGACCCGAAATTCAAAAATTTGTTGGTGCTTGAGCCGGACAAGGAGCAAAAAAAGGAGTTTTCATTACGACTTCACGATATACAAATGAAGCACGAGACTATCAACCACGCAATGAAACTAAAATAGTATTGATTGACGGGGAGCAATTAGCCGAATTAATGATTGACCACAATCTCGCTGTTTCGACAGTCAATACTTTTGAGATTAAGCGAATTGATAATGATTATTTTGGAGATGAATAAAAGCTTGTCGTTAATAAAACTATATGTCAATTTCAGTTGCAGTCTTATACATGGGTCAATAAGTTTATCTCCTTACGACTGGAGCAAAACGACCTGTTGCGCGAAATCATTAAAAAGATGGACAGAAGGATGTGCGCTGAAAGCAGATATTATCAACATTACCGAAGAAACCAGGGCTAATTTATGGAGTAGTTGTTATCGCTGCAAAGCTGATTTTTACAGCTATTCAAATCCGGAATTCAAGGCTCAAAATGATGAGATCTATAATTCGGAAGATGTTAAAAATCGCGTTTCAAAAGACAGAGGTAATAATACACTTATCCTTGTTGGATCAGTTGTGGCAGGATTTTTATTTGGCTTTTTTGTTCTTTAGCGCGGTCAGGACGTGGCCTACCATCGTTTGAAATCAAAACCATTTCAACTTTTCAGCATTGAACATTGGGCAAAAGCAGTTTGTTGCAGATTCATTATTCAAGAAAAGACAGCAAATACCCATTCATTTATGAAACCAAACATTAAAGAAATATGAAACATTTTTCACTAAAAACAAAAGCCATTTTACTGGTTATGACAATGTTGCTTATTGGAACAACTAGTTACAGCCAAAAATCACGTGAGGAAATTCCTGCAAACTACAAATGGAATTTAACCGACCTTTTCGCATCTGACGAAGCCTGGCGTACTGCCTTGAATGCTTTAACCCCAAAACTGGATGAAGTTGAATCATTCAAGGGAACTTTGACTAAGTCTGGTGCAAATTTGCTTAAAGCGCTTCAATACAATACAACGCTGTCAAAAGAAGTAACGAAACTTTCCATTTATGCTTCGATGAATTCGGATCTCGACACCCGAAATATGAAATATACCGGGATGAAACAGGAGCTTCAGCAATTGTTTACAAAATTTGGCGCCAAGGCAGCATTTATTGAGCCTGAAATTCTGACTGCCGATTGGGAAACGATTGACGGATTTATTAAAAATGAGCCAAAACTTCAGGATTACCGCATGGGTTTGGAAAACATGTTCCGCACAAAAAAACACACTTTGAGCGAAGATGAAGAACGGATTATGGCACTTTCGCGCATGGTTTCAGGAGTTCCGTCATCGGTTTTCAACACTTTCTCGAATGCCGAAATGCCCAAACCGGAGGTAACATTGTCGAATGGCGAAAAAATTACCATTGGCAGCTCCGAATACAGCAAGTACCGGGCATCAGCCAACCGCAACGACCGCGAAATCGTGTTCAGGGCATACTGGGAAAACCAGGCGAAATTCAGGGCAAGTTATGGCGAAATGCTTTATGGAAACGTTAAAGCCAATATGTTCCGCTCCAGAGCCCGCCACTACGATTCGTCTCTGGAAGCGACACTTTATCCCAATAATATTCCGGTTGAAATTTATCATTCGCTGGTTAAAAATGTAAACGAAAGCCTGCCCGCTTTTCACCGCTACCTGAAAATTAAAAAACGCATGATGGAAGTGGATACACTGAAATACCTCGATTTGTATGCACCTGTTGTGAAAGATGTTGACCTGAAATACAGTTACGAGGATGCTTCGAAAATTATTATTGAATCGCTGAAACCAATGGGAACCGAATATGTATCGACGGTGAAAAAAGCCATTGATGAACGCTGGATTGATGTTTATCCAACTCCCGGAAAACAGTCGGGTGCATACTCGAACGGAGCCGATTACGACGGGCACCCCTATATTTTGCTCAACTACAACGACCTTTACAACGATGTCAGTACCCTGACACACGAACTCGGTCACACCATGCACAGCTATTTTTCAAATAAAACCCAGCCACTTCCAAAGGCCAGGTATGTAACTTTTGTTGCTGAAGTGGCCTCAACTTTTAATGAAGTATTACTTTTCAACTACATTATTGGCACGGAAAAAGATGACGATGTGAAACTTTCGCTCCTGATGAACTGGCTCGACGGCTTTAAAGGAACCCTTTTCCGCCAGACCCAGTTTGCAGAGTTTGAACTGAAAATACACGAAGAAGCAGAAAAGGGAAAACCACTGACTGGTGACACGTTCTCGAAAATTTACAAGGAAATTGTAAATAAATATTACGGACATGATGAGGGAATTTGTTTTGTTGACGATTACATCAGCATGGAATGGGCATACATTCCTCATTTTTACCGCAGTTTCTATGTATTTCAATACAGCACTTCATTTACTGCCTCTATTTCGCTGGCCGAAAAAGTGATGACCGGCGACAAACAAGCCTTAAAAAATTACATGGAATTTTTGTCAGCCGGAGGTTCGGACTACCCTGTTGAACTCCTGAAAAAGGCGGGAGTTGACATGAATTCATCCGATCCGTTTGAAAAAACAACCGCATCGATGAACAAAGTAATGGACGAAATTGAAAAGATTCTGGATAAAAAGAAGAAATAGAGATATCGTCTCACCCTGTTCCGATGAAAATCGGGATCAGGGTCTGACAAACAATTTATTGGCACAGAGAACCTCCAAAAGAAAAACAGGTTGTTCTCTGTGTTCTTAAGTGAGGGTTTCACTTTAAGTGAAGCCCTCACTCCCTTCCCTCAAAGTTGTTCTCTGTGCTTTTTTGAAAACTAATTTTGTTCCGTCCGAAAAAGGACTTTGCCCTGAAAAAAGTTTTCGCGCGGACGGTTTTCATTATCGCCTTTATGTCCGTTGCCGTTCGACTGAGCTCACGCCGAAGCCTAAAGGCAAACGGCAAAGAATATCGCCACGAATAAGCCGCTTCGCTGATTAGCGCATTATCCTTTGCCGTCTCCATTTATGGGACGGACAGAAATCTCTACCACCCGTTATTAATTTGTTGATTATTTTAGCGTTCGGATAGCTTGTCCCGATCTATCAGCGATTTTTCAGGCACTATTTGCTTTAGTCGTATAAAATGTAAATTATTGAATACGAGCTAATAAAATTATAAATTATAAAATTAAATGCGGCGGCCTTAGTGTTACTTTGTGGCTTGGTGTCTTTGTGGCATTAAAGAAAACTGCCACTAAGTCACCAAGTCACAAAGATCCACGAAAAAGGCATCCGCCATATTTAATTCTAGTAAATATTTCCATAAATCATTGTCCATCAATTCAATTTACAAAGCTTAATTAAAGTGAACTACATTAAATAAATCGCTGATCTATCGGGAGAACTCTCATCCCAGAAAGCATCCATTTCGAACATTAATTTTCATTCCTTTTTGCGCCGCCTCCATTGAAATTAATTTGGCGGCATGTTCGTTTCATGGTTTTTCAGCAATTAAAAATCGCAGCGCCCATGCACGACTACGATAAAAGCCGTTAACTTTGTAAATTCTAATAAAATCGCTAAAAAGAGAGTTTCAAGAAACATGGAAACAGGAATAAAACATATTTCAAAAACCGGACTGATCATACTATTTTTATTTACCGTACTTATTAATGTTGCTGCCGCACAGTCAGTATTTGTTGGGAAAGCGGGAGCCGAAGGTAAAGTGTTAAGAAAGTATATTGAACCTTCAGAATTGAAAAAGATTGTTGACAACCCGGTCGATTCAATCTGGATAATTGACGTGCGATCGGAAAAAGCTTTTAAAAATGGTCATATTCCCACGGCCAAATCATTTCCTTCAGGAACAATAATGAACCGGCTAAATGAAATTCCGAAAGACAAATACTTGATTATTTACTGCACTGTGGGTGGCACGGTGAAGATGGTTTCAAAAAAACTGCGTAAAGCAGGATATAAAAGGTACATCAACTGGGGTGGACTTTCCAGATGGGAATGGGAAAGAGCAACTGATTAAACATTCAGTATTTCAGCAGATTTAGCTTTATTTGCGCAATTAAAACAAACTATCGTCAAACAACAATAATTGGTAAAAAAAATGAGAATTGAATACGACATCAAACTGGGTTTTAAGGATGTAATGTTTCGGCCAAAGCGCTCAACCCTGAAAAGCCGCTCGCAGGTGAGCCTGGATCGTACGTTTAAAATGAAGCACACCAATACCGAATGGACCGGAATTCCGATCATGGCCGCAAACATGGATACGGTGGGTACTTTCGAAATGGCAATAACCCTTGCTGAGAAAAAACTGTTTACAGCCATCCACAAACATTACAGTATTGTGGAATGGAACCGGTTTTTGGCTTTAGCACCGCAGGGAATAGAGAATTACATTGCCATTAGCACCGGAACCGGATCGCGTGATTTTGAGAAAATTGATCAACTTTTAAATGTCAACCCTCATTTGAAATTTATTTGCATTGATGTGGCAAACGGCTATTCGGAGCATTTTGTGGCGTTTGTGAAACAAGCCCGTAAAAAATACAGCGATAAAATTATTATTGCCGGAAATGTTGTTACCGGCGAAATGGTTGAAGAATTGTTGCTTGCCGGCGCCGACATTATTAAAGTCGGAATTGGTCCGGGATCGGTTTGTACCACGCGTGTCAAAACCGGTGTCGGATACCCTCAACTTTCGGCCATTATTGAATGTGCCGATGCTGCTCACGGCCTTGGCGGACAAATCATCAGCGATGGTGGCTGTTCAACTCCGGGCGACGTGGCAAAAGCTTTTGGTGCGGGCGCTGATTTTGTGATGCTTGGTGGAATGCTTGCCGGACACGACGAAAGTGGTGGTTCAACCATCGAAAAAGATGGTAAAACTTACAAACAGTTTTATGGCATGAGTTCGGCCACTGCCATGGACAAACATGCCGGAGGTGTAGCCGATTACCGCGCCAGCGAAGGTAAAACAGTTCAAGTTCCTTACCGCGGAAAAGTTGAAAATACCATTCAGGATATTTTAGGAGGCATCCGTAGTACCTGTACTTATGTTGGCGCGTCGCAGTTAAAGGAATTGAGCAAAAGGACTACTTTTATTCGCGTAGCTGAACAGGAAAACAGGATTTATACCAGATAACCGATGATCCTCAAAATACTTTTTGTGATTGCCATTGTACTGCAATTTTTTGCGGTGGGTGTTGCACTTAAACTTACTAGGGTTACGAAATTCAATTTTTCGTGGATGCTGCTCACGATTGGTTTTATCATGATGGCCGTCATGCGTTTGGTGGAGTTTCTGCCTTATGTCAGCAATATTAAACCGCAGGATTACCGCGAAATATTTGTCTGGATGGGCGTATTTACTTCGCTTGCCTTTGCAATTGGCGTTTTCATGATCCAAAAGATTTTTAAATACATGAAACGGGTGGAAGATTCGCGCAGGCAGACTGAAAAAATGTTCCTGAATACCATTATTCAAACCGAAGAAAAAGAACGCAAACGGTTTGCAAAAGATTTGCACGATGGGCTTGGGCCATTGCTTTCGACTGTAAAAATGTCGGTTTCATCGCTGGCTCAAATGAAACACAATGAGGCATCGCGCGAAATTGTTGAAAACACAGAACTGGTTATCAATGAAGCGATCAAGAGCCTGAAAGAGATTTCAGACAATCTGAGTCCGCATGTTTTAAATAATTTCGGACTGGTACGTGCGCTGAGCAATTTTTCGAATAAAATCAACATTACCAAAACCATCCGCATTAACCTGACATCGAACCTGAAAGATGAACGCTTTGACAACAATGTAGAAGTAGTTTTGTATCGGGTTGT
>Ga0351949_1002_pt1 | contig 37968 bp, 34 predicted proteins | sample BONcelT113001G15_FD_206856 | JGI IMG/M metagenome (GOLD analysis project Ga0351949, IMG submission 206856) | Enriched cells from coal bed in the Powder River Basin, Montana, United States - BONCAT cells T11 rep3 HSBNCT.T11.300.1.G15 ... | reverse complement strand
GTAAAGACAGAGGCTAAAGGCAAGAAATTTGAAATCGACATTAAGAAAGAGTACATTGATTTTCTGCTTAAATACAGGAAAAACCTCTCAAATCTGAAAATATGCGTCGATGTATCCAATGGTATGGCTGCGCTTCTCATTAAAGATGTTCTTGGTAAAGATTCCCCGGAACTTCATTATATTTTTGATGAGTTGGACGGGACTTTTCCAAATCATGAGGCAAACCCTCTGGTAGCCGAGAATATTGTTGATTTGCAAAGAGAGGTTAAAGAGAAGGGTTGTGATGTTGGGGTTATTTTTGACGGAGACGGTGACAGGGTTATGTTTGTTGACGAAAACGGACGTTTTATCTCTCCCGATCTTATGATTGCACTTTTGGGGCACTATTTTCTGGAGGAGAGAGGAGAGAAGGGTGCGGTTTTGCAGGATATCAGAAGCTCCAAGGCAATAGGAGAGTACCTTGCTCCAATGGGAGCTCAGATGCATACCTGGAGAGTAGGAAGGGCCTTTGCCGCACATAAGTTGAGAGAGATTGACGGAGTCTATGGCGGAGAGCTTGCCGGGCACTACTATTTTAGGGACTTCTTTTACAGCGACTCAGGTATAATGGCGTGCCTGATTATACTGGGAGTTATTTCTGAATTCAAAAAGAGGGGTATTAAGCTATCCGGGATTATTGCAGGAATAGAAAAGTATAAAAACTCAGGAGAGATAAACTTTAGGATTGAGAGAAAAAAGGAGGCGATGGATCTTGTTAGGGATTATTTTTTATCAAAAGAGCGCGCGACTGCCAATTATGATTTTGACGGCTACAGGGTAGAGTTCCCTGATTGGTGGTTTAATATAAGGCCTTCAAATACAGAGCCATATCTTAGGTTTATTGCTGAGGCTACATCAGAAGAGTTGCTTTCACAAAAGGTATCAAAGGTTAAAGAATTACTCGAATCAGGAGGATTTTTCGACAAATGACAACCCCCCCATCAGGATACAGGAAAAAATATACCGGGAGATTAATTTCCGCTTCACTTCTCCTGTTTATCACCTGGTTATCTTTCGGCAAGGGGGCAACATCTCAGGCTTGGGGAACAAGAATTGAACTGCACGACATAATTCCGGAGAGCAGAGTTGTTATAAATATTCCTTCAGGATTATTGGCAAACGGACTCAGACCCACCAGGGTTATTCTTTATGCACTCCCAAATGGAAACACGATAGAACAAACAGAGGGAAGGGCTGTAACCGACGAGAGTGAATGGCGCTATAATATCCAGCATATAGCTGCTCAAACAGCGTTTCTCAGGGAGAGAGACCCCAGCCACAACTATGTAACTGTATATGTTGAGAGTAAAACGCGTGCATGGACATCTCATGCTTCAAAATATGCCCTTTCCGGCACAATGTACACAACACTCATAGACAGTATCAGGCACTTTCTTGCATACAATTTCTCTGATTTTGCCTCGCTTGAAAATCAGCAGTTTATCTTGGCTAGCCATAGCGGTGGAGGGAGATTTGTTTTGAACTATATTGCAGCTAATGAGGCACTACCCCATTTTATTAAGAGGATTATTTTCATTGACAGCAATTATGGGTATGAAACTGAAATACACAGTGTTAAAATTGCTGACTGGCTTAAACGAGACCATAATCACCTTGAAGTAATGGCCTATGTCGATACCACGGTTATTCTGGATGGAAAGCCAATTGTCAGCAGTAAAGGTGGGACTGGCTATAGAAGCCATATGATGGCTGAAGATCTTAAAAATTCAGGAGTAGATTTAAATTTCGTTGCAGATACAACATTCAAAAAGTATTCAGGAAATTCTGCAGAAGTAATCATAAAAGAGAACCCTTCAGGAAAAATTTACCATACTGTTCTTGTGGAGAAAAACGGTCTGATACACGGTGTTTTGTCGGGTAGCGGCTTAAGTGAAAAAGGTTATGTTTTCTGGGGAGAGAGAGCTTTCGAAAAATATATTGCAAAACCATAGATATATGAAGAGGTATCTTTCACTCGATATTTTAAGAGGGCTTTCCATTTTCGGGATGGTCTTCTCAGCCATTATACCACATGGAGTTTTACCTGCGTGGATGTACCATATACAAAACCCACCCCCTTCACACTCCCTGAATATGACAATTTCCGGAATCAGCTGGGTTGATTTGGTATTTCCCATATTCATCTTTTGTATGGGTGTTGCAATTCCTCTGGCAGGCAGAAGACGGCTTGACCGGCCTGATGATACAGGTGCGGGCAGGAGATATCTGACGGAGATTTTTGAACGCTTTGTAATGTTGTGGCTCTTCTCGTACCTCTATGTTTTTCTCGATTTTTCAACGGTAAAAGGTTGGTGGCCCCAACTGGCAACCATAGGAGGATTTTTGGCGCTTTTCCCTCTTTATATGCAGTTCTCAAAGACAACATCAAAGCGCACACTCATTATATTAAGAGTTGTTGGTTTAATTTTCACCGCAGCGATTATTACATACGGACATTTTAAATTTGACGAGGTTATATCCCTCAACAGAAGAGGCATTATAATATTCCTCTTAGCCTTTATTTACCTTTTTGGAGCTCTCATCTGGTACTTTACCAGAAACAGCAACAGAATGAGAGCCGTGGCATTTGCTGCCGTTCTGATGTTTGCTGCTGTTACAATGTTCTTTGATGTTCCTCAGAAGTTATATGCTATCAAGGATATACGATGGATTGTAAATATTGAGTATATCTATTTTTTACTAATACTAATTCCGGCAACTTACCTGGGCGATTTGTTGCACAACAAACTTAATGCTTCTGTCCCCTATGACCCTGTTGGTGAGAATCGTAAGAGTGGTTCGGGTTCAGGAGTTCCCCTCGTACTCATGGCGCTTTACATTTTATGGCTCATGGTTGCGCTTTACAAAGGGTACTATCTGGTAAATATTTTTGTTTCATTGGTGCTTATATCCAAGATACATCAGCTCATAGAACAGAGAATGCCCGTTTATAAAAAAGAGAGCATAATTGCCTCGTTGCTTGGTTTGGCCGGTGCCGTTCTTGTTCTGATAGAGGGAGGTATTACCAAAGTGCCTTGCACAATTGCCTATTGCTTTATTACTACCTCTATAAGCATATATCTGATTATTTTGATCGACAGAATTTCATATAACGCTCACAACTCCTATCTGGTGCGAATATTTTCAGGTTCGGGAAGTAACCCTCTCATGAGCTATATTGCATTTGGAAGTTTTGTAATGCCACTTTTTAGAATCACAGGATTGGTACTTATCTACCAGGCTGCATATCCGGCTGGTTATCCATGGATAGGAGCATTGAGGTCGGCGGCTTTAGTGCTGTTAACAATGGCTGCTGTTGCAGCAATGAGCGAGAAGAAAATCTTCTGGAGAGCATAAACTGGAAAGTAAAAAATTGATAGTATTATGAAAAATCTGGACTACGGAGTAATTGGGAATTGCAGAACAGCAGCACTTATTTCAAAAGGGGGAAGTCTGGACTGGTTATGTTTTCCTGACTTTGATTCACCATCAATTTTTGGAAAAATTCTTGATGAAAAGAAGGGGGGGTGTTTCTCTTTTGAGTTTGAAGGAGATTATAAATCCTCACAAAAATATCTTCAGGGGACAAACATCCTCTGCACTACCTTTGAGCTACCGGATGGCTCGTTTGAGGTGATGGACTTCATGCCAAGATACAAGACCGGCGACGAATCAAACGACTACTATCTGCCGGCCGAAATATACCGTTACGTAAGACTCTTAAGCGGCACACCATCTTTCAGGATTAATTACTCTCCTGCACCTGATTATGCAAGGGCATCAACCGTACACACAATTGGTCAGAACTACCTCAGAACAAGTTCGGCTATGGATGAGAGAGATTCTATCTTTCTCTATTCAAGCCTGGATTTTAATTCTGTTCTGCAGAGTGAGAGAATATTTCTTACCGGAGAGGAGTTTTTTCTAATTTCATACAACCAAAAGCTTGTTGATATTGACATTCGAAGGGTATATCTTGAGTATTCGAGGACAAAGGTCTATTGGCTCAACTGGGTTAACCGCTCTAAAAGGTACAAAATGTATGAAGAAAAGGTTGAGAGGAGTATGCTCATCCTTAAGCTTATGTCGTTTCAGCCAACAGGTGCTGTTCTTGCTGCTCTTACTACCAGCATTCCGGAGACAATAGGCGAGGTGAGAAATTGGGATTACCGCTTTTGCTGGTTAAGAGACGGATCGATGTCAATCGAGACTTTGCTGAGTATGGGTCACAGAGGCGCAGCAAAAAGATTCATAACCTTTGTAAAGAGCATTATACACTCAAAAGGAGATAGTTTTCAGATAATGTACGGTATAAGAGGGGAGAGAAAGCTTACCGAATTTGAACTTGACCATCTTGAGGGGTATGAGGGGTCAAAACCGGTAAGAATCGGTAATGCAGCGTACAAACAAAAGCAGAATGACTCTTTTGGTTATCTTATGGATGTTATCTATAAGTATTATCTCTATTTCCCCGGTACTCTTGACGAAATAGAGGATATGTGGGAGGTGGTAAAAAATATTGTCAGAACAGTTTATGATGAGTGGAGGTCACCCGATCAGGGAATTTGGGAGATACGCAACAATATGAGCCATTATGTCTTCTCAAAAGTTATGTGTTGGGTAGCGCTTGATCGTGCAGTTAAAATTGCCGAGTTGATCGGAAAATATAACTACGCCGATAACTGGGCAAAAGAGGCCTCAGAGATACTTCGGGATGTTCATGAAAATGGGTGGAAAGAGAAGCTGGGAAGCTTTTCTCAAACCTACTCCAATCTGGAACTTGACTCTTCGTTGCTTCTGATGGAGGAGTATGGTTTTATTGAAGCTTCAGATCCCAAGTATGTAAGCACAGTTAAGGCAATAAGAGATAATTTGCTGCATAATGGATTAATGTACAGGTACAAAACAGAAGACGATTTTGGTAAACCTATATCAGCCTTTACAATCTGTACATTCTGGCTTATAAGAGCCCTCTTTGTAATTGGAGAGAAAGAGCAGGCATCTGCCATTTTTAATGAGATTCTTAAGTATTCAAACCATCTTGGCCTCTTTAGCGAAGATCTCGATTTTGAAACCAAGAGACAACTCGGTAATTTCCCTCAGGCATACTCTCACCTTGCTCTGATTAACACAGTTGAACTTTTATCAGAGGAGAAAGTAAGGTCAAGGTTTATACGCCCGTAGAGTTTAAACCCTTTATCCCGGAAAGCTCAGTGTTTATTTTTGCAAATGAACCGGGATACTCTTTATTAATAAAGTCAATAAGCTGTTCTCTGATACGTACTCTCAGATCCCAGTTCTTTGATGCATCACTGCTGCTGAGCAGCACCCTTATCTCCTTATGCCACTCTTTGGATGCGGTAACCTGTATGTTTTGAACCCTTCCGTCCCAGTCGGGGTTGCCTTTAAGAATTATTGACAGATATTCCCTTACTGGTTCTAAGGGCAATTCATAGGAGACATATAAGAAAATGGTTCCCATAATAGAGGCTTCTGTTCTTGTCCAGTTCTGAAACGGCTGCTCAAGAAAATAGCCTGAAGGCAGAATCAACCGTCTTTGATCCCATATTCTCACCACAACATAGGTAAGTGTAATCTCCTCAATTCTACCCCATTCTCCCTCAACAATTACCACATCGTCCAGCCTTATCGGTTGAGTAATCGCAAGTTGCATTCCTGAGAGTATCTGCCCGATACTTTTCTGCGCTGCGAGTCCGATAATTAAACCGGCAACCCCGGCAGATGTCAGCAAGCTGATTCCTATACTCCTTACACTCTCAATTGTCATCAGTGCAACCGATATGAAAATAACAGCGATAACTGTTATTGCAAGCCCTTCAAATACCTTCATCTGAGTAAGACTCTTTCTTGCTCCAAGATTATCGGGATTGTCAATATCCAGCCTCTTTTCAAGTTGATAAAAGAGTACCCTTACCAGCTGAATTACAATCCATCCGAAAGAGAGAACCAAAAGAATATTGTTTATCTTTATAATGATCTCAAATTCAGGAAGCTTAGTAATGAACAGGTGGTTAAACAACTTTAGTGAAAACCAAAATATCAGCCATATTGCCGGAAAACGAAAAAGCTTGATCAGAAAATCATCCAATTTAGTCTCGGTTCTCAGTGCTATTGCTTTGAGCCTCTTGAGCACAAACCTATACACGATAAGCACAATGATAAAAAAAAGTGCAAAAAAAGCGTAAAGCAGAACCGGTTCCGGCAGTATGCCGGTAATAAAAATATCTGTAATCATGTTAATTCCTCCCCTCTTTTTAGTATCTCCCTGCCAATCTCCTCAGAAACGGCAATGTGTCGGTCTGATTAAGAAGATTGAAACGCGCACTGTCAGAAAGTGTCCCGATTTTTATGGTATATGATCCTACAGGGAGTGCGTTAAACATATCTTCATCTGTTACATCATCGCCCATCGCAAGAATAAAGTCGTAATACTTATCCTTTAACAGGCGGTTGACTTCTGAACCCTTGGTGAATTCTGGGTATTTTATCTCTATAATTTTATTGCCCTTCATAATTTGCAGGTGTTCTCTTGTGCATGGAGTTATGAGGGCCTGAATGAGTTGGGGCACCCTGATTGATGCCAGCCATGCGTCCACCTTCCTGTAGTGCCAGACAAGAGCAGTCTCTTTAACTTCCAGAGACGACCGTGGGGTTTTTTCCACAAACTGTTGCATAACCTGCAGAATCTCCTCTTCCCACTCCTTTGGGGGGCTGTTCTTTGTCCAGTCTGAACCCTCTTTGAAAAATGCTCCGTGCTCTGCAGCAAGACCAATGTCAAGGCCTCCAAGCCACGTTTCAAGAGTGTTGTGATCCCTGCCACTGCTTATTACAACACGGTTCCTCTTGTCTGATGCAAGTAGCCTGAGGGTCTCCAGAATCTCTGCCGATGGAGCGGCATCCTCCGGTTTTGGCATAAAGGGTGACAGCGTACCGTCGTAGTCGAGAATTATTAGTCTTTGCTTGGTGTTGTCGTATGCAATTCTGATCTCCTCTTCGTATTCGATGCTGAGAACTTTGGAGAAGAGAGCAGTATTTCTCTCACGAATGCTTTTAAGATCTCTTATGAAGTCTCCCGCCCATTTGTTTACAGTTTGTTTTGAAACTCGCTTTTGCATCCATTTCATCCTCTCCTGTTGCTCACTTTCGGGCATTTTCAGTGCTTTCAGAATTGCCTCCTCAATCTGAGTTGAGTCATTTGGGTTAATTATCAAAGCATCTATAAGTTCAATTGAAGCACCTGCCATTTCGCTCAATATCAGCACTCCGTTTGCATTTCTTTTTGCGGCTATGTACTCTTTTGCGACAAGGTTCATCCCGTCTCTGAGGGGTGTTACAAGAGCTATATCTGCTACGTAATACATTGCACAGAGCTCTTCGAATGAGAATCCATGATAGAAATAGTGAACAGGAGTCCAGTTCATGTTTGAGTAAATACCATTTATTGAACCTATTGTCTCGTCAATTTTAGTTTTTAGTCCGGAATAGCTCTCAACATTATCTCTTGAAGGCACAATTATCATAAAGAGTGATACTTTGTTCCAGAATTCGGGGTTGTTCTCAAGGAACTGTGCAAACCCCTTTAGCCGGTGAAGTATACCTTTACTGTAATCCAACCTGTCAACGGACAAAATAATCTTATGATCTCTGTAATCTTTTTTTAATTTATGTGCTATTCGAGCCACTTTGGGGTTAAGAATCGAGTCATAATAGAGATCAAAATTTATCCCCATCGGTAGTGCATCAACCCTGACGATTCTCTCGCGTAGCCTCACCTCATCCAACTCAAAACTCATGTCCAGAACTCTCTCTGCTGCACTTATGAAGTGCCTCATATATTCGTATGTGTGAAACGCAATAAGATCTGCTCCAAGCAGACCTGTCAGCAGTTCGGCTCTCTCAGGCAGTACCCGGAATAACTCATATGAAGGAAATGGTATATGATGGAAATATCCTATACTTACTGTTGGGTTTATATCTCTTAACATCCTGGGAAGCAACATAAGCTGGTAATCCTGTACCCACACAATATCTCCGGGTTCCATTATCTTTTCAGCAGCCTTGGCAAACAACATGTTAACCATTTGGTAGCTGTCCCAATGGCTGCTTTCGTGTTGAATAAGAGTAAAGAAGTAATGGCATAGGGGCCATATTTTACTGTTACTGTACCCTTCGTAGTACTCTTCAATATCTTTTTTTGACAAAAAAACCGGATGGAAATTTTTTTCCAGAAGATGCTGTGTTATAATCTCTTTGTCCTCCAGGTTTTTAGCATCTACCCCCGGCCATCCTATCCAGTGACGCTCAATGTCAGTGTCGAGAGAATCAAGCCCGGTTGTGAGGCCTCCTTCACTTCTGGAGAAGCGGAAAGATCCTTTCGTTTTTATGGCTTTTACGGGAAGTCTGTTGGAAATAATAATCAGTTTCATGGGGCAAAGATTGGTGGGTCAATACGCAATATAGCATTTTCCCCCCTTAATTACAAAATCTCAGCACTGAAATCCAACCTTGTATAAATCTATTCACTAAATTTGTCTGCCTAAACTGACATACATGATACTATTACTGACAGCCTCTTATATTATCACTCCTGCTATTGTTTTATGGCTCTGCAGAAAAATTAAAATTCTCAATAAAATTGGTCCGGTTCTTCTCTTATATTTAATTGGAATAATCCTTGGCAATTCGGGGTTAGTTTCAGAGAGTGCCTTTAAGGTTCAGGATTTGATAGTGACCTTAATAATACCTCTTGCAATTCCAATGATGCTCTTCTCCTGTAATTTTTTGCAATGGAATATTAAAAATGCTGTGCTCACCCTTATTACTGGAATAATTGCCGTAGTTATAGCAATTTTTGCGGGCTACTTCATTTTTAAGCCTTTGATAGGGAGCGACCCAGCGATAGGAGGAAACATTGACAAAATTGCCGGAATGCTAGCCGGAGTCTACACCGGAGGAACACCCAATCTGGCAGCAATTAAACTGATGCTGGGAATACCTAACGAAACTTACATCATGGTTCACTCATACGATATGGCCATAAGTCTCATTTATTTGACTTTTGTTTTATCGATTGGAATTAAGTTATTCAGAAAGATACTCCATTACGAACCATCAAAAAAGAGTACAAAGAGTGACCACATGCCAATTGAACCCGAAGGGGATGAGCCATATAAAGACTTCTTTAAAAAAGAAAATTTCTTTCCGGTTCTGGGTGCCGCAGCACTTTCGTTATTGATTTTTGGCGTTGCCGGAGGACTCTCTATGATACTTCCTAAGGATTTGCAGATGGTAGTGGTAATTCTTGCGATTACCTCTTTGGGAATAGGGGCATCATTCATCAGGAGAGTTCGTGAGATAAGAAAAAGCTACGATGCGGGGATGTACCTGGTGTATATTTTCAGTATGGTTGTGGCCTCGATGGCCGATCTTGGAAGGCTAAACCTGGCGGGGGGATTGTATATTCTCCTCTACATCGTTTTTGTTATCTTCGGATCACTCATATTGCAACTTATAATGGCCAGAATATTGAAAATTGATGCCGATACTGTATTAATTTCATCGGTGTCGCTCATTAACTCTCCACCTTTTGTTCCACTAATTGCAACAGCAATGAACAACAGAAGTGTAATTATAACCGGTTTGACGGTGGGACTTGTGGGGTATGCCATAGGTAACTACTTAGGATATCTGATTTCGATAATTTTATAAAAATCAACGAGATGAAAAAAGGATTAATCATTAGAGTGATAGTTTTGCTGGTAGTAATGTCGCTTTCAGCAGCGACTGTTAAAAGTCAGGAAAACAATTCCGCTCAGGATCAGGAAAAGAGTTCCATTCAGGATCAGGAAAAGAAATCAGTTCAAGGTCCGGAAAAGAAATCAGTTCAAGGTCCGGAAAAGAAGACCGGCTGGAATTTTGGCCCTCTTCCCGCAATCAGTTATGTTAGTGATCTTGGTTTTCAGTATGGTGCGCTGTGCGACATCTACTGGTTTGGCGACGGAAGTACTTTTCCCGATTACATTCATAAGTTCAATGTAGAGGTGTCAAGATATACCAAGGGTTCAGGAGTTTATCATTTTTTTTACGACTCAAAATATCTGATAAAAAACCTAAGAACCACTGTGGATTTCAGTTACCTTACCGACAGAATGATGGATTTTTACGGATTCAATGGATATGCTGCAACCTACTTTTCTCATAGGGGAGAATCTTTTTATAAATATGACAGAAACCTTTTAAGGGCAACACTGGATGTACAGGGAAATATTTCAGGAAGCCTGGGTTGGGTAGCGGGTGTTGGAGCGTATGGGTATAAAACAGCGCCTGTTAAACTGGATAAATATGCAGGAGAACCATCTCTTTTTCAGTATTATGTAGATGAAGGGCTAATCAGTGAAAGTGAAAAGGATGGCGGCACCAGACTTGAGGTAAAGCTGGGAGTGGTATACGATACAAGGGATAACGAGGCAGACCCCTACAGAGGTTTTAAAGGAGAGGCAATTTCGTCAATTTCTCCCGGTTTTGGAGGAGAGGGCTACACTAAACTTTTTCTCTCAGCTTCGGGATATATACCCCTAATAAATAATAAATTGACTTTTGCAGCCAGAGGAGTATATCAGGGAACTATTTTGGGTGAACAGCCCTTTTATATGATGCAGAACATAACCACTCTCTATTTCAGACAGATCACCAGTGAAGGGCTTGGCGGGCTCAATACCATCAGGGGGGTGCTAAGAAACAAGGTTGTGGGAGCCGGAGTTGTTCTCTCAAATTTTGAACTCAGATACCGTTTTGCAGACTTTAAATTTCTTGGTCAGGGATGGTATTTGGTCGTTAATCCTTTTTTTGATGCAGGCAGGGTAGTTCAGTATCATAAGCTGAAAGAGATGTCCCAAAGCATGAACCCGGATATTTGGAGTATTTTGAATGAAAAATTTCACATGAGTGCAGGAGCCGGCATCAAGGCTGTTATGAATCGCAACTTTGTTATTTCGGCAGAGTGGGGTAAGCCCTTTAATTCTCTTGATGGTAAAAGTGGTTTGAATATAGGTTTGAACTTTATTTTTTAGAAATTATTATTATCTGTAACAATATTAAATGTTGTTCGTCTTTTTATCGGAATGACATCTCAGGAGTTTAACATATTGGTTGGGAAGCTAAGGCCAAGGCTGATTCACTTTGCAAATGGATTTGTAAAGGGAGGTGCTGCCACAGCCGAGGATATGGTGCAGGAGGCAGTCATTAAGTTGTGGCGATCCAATGAGTTGCAAGAGATAAGAAATCCCGAGGCCCTTACAGTTCAAATACTGAAAAATGTATGTCTCGACTATATTAAGCTCAAAAAGAACAATATGGAGGCATTGAATCCAAACTTTAGAGTTTATACAGAGAATGACCCATCTGTGGCACTTGAGAGCAAAGATGAGATGTGTAATATAAACGGCTATCTCGCCCAGCTTCCCGAAGATCAGATGTTAGCGATAAGACTACGGGATATTATGGGTTATGAAATGGAGGAGATTGCACACATACTGGGAACAACCGAAGGAAATGTGAGAACTCTTCTTTCGAGGGCCCGCCAGAGACTAAGAGAAAAATTAATGTCAAAATGGAAACAATAGACAGAAAAAGAGCCGGAGATCTTTTGGAAAGATACTTCGAAGCTCAGACAACACTTCAGGAGGAGCAGCTGTTGAGAGAATATTTCTCAGGAGCAAATATTGCCCCTGAACATGCTGTTTACACGCAGATGTTCTGCGCCTTTGCAGAAGAGCGCGAGATGCTGAATCTGACTACCCGGAACTTTTCTGCAGAAGATAAATTTACCATAAATAGCAATTCAAAAAAATTCCACTTCAGATGGATGTCTATAGCAGTAGCTGCTGCCCTGGCAATCTTTGCATTTCTTATGATGCCGGAGAGAGGAGACTCTCTGAAGCTTATAATTGACGGAGTAAATGTAAAAAACAGAGAGCTTGCGCTTAGCAAAGCCGATATACATATGGAACAGTTAAACTCAATGCTTGGAAGATTTCGTGACGGGAGCACCAAACAAATTGACAATATGAATAAAATGGGAGATGCTCTTTCATCTTTTAAATCCTTTAACAAAATTTTGACACAAACGACGCTATCTGATCGTCTTGAATAACAGAAGACTTCTGAAAGAATTAGAAATATTTTAAAAAAATTACTGATAATGAAAAAGGTTTTAATAATAATGTTTGTTGCGCTGCTCTGCCCTTATTTAGCAGCTGCTCAGGCGAAGCAGATACACCTTATTCTTGATAAATACGAAAAGAGAAAAAAGGTTGAATCAATAATTATCTCACCGTCAGTGCTACAGATGGCAGGTAACGGAAACTATGACGCCTCAACTAAAGAGTTACTGTCTAAAATAAGTGAGATGAGAATAGTAAACGTGAAAGAGGGCGCTGAACAAAATGGAACTCCATTGAAAATAATAATCCGGAGTGATCTTGACAAGGTTCTTACCGGAGAAAGATTCTCAAGAGTCCTAAAAATGCAGGAAGGAGAAGAACTTCTGGAGCTGTTTGTTACCAAAAACGAAGAGGGGGTTCTGGTTTTCCTTGCCACTAGTCCTAAAGAGTTTGCCATAATCTCAATATTCGGCAATATTGACAAGAGTGTAATCAATGCTGTGATGACCGGTGGTATTAAGGTTAAATAACCAAACAGCTAATAAACTAATTCAATAATTTCAAAAAGAAAAATCAGACAAGAGTATGAAAAAGATAATCAGGACTGTTTTTGCAGCAATAATATTACCGGTAGCTCTGCTATTAATCCACACCCAGGCTGCTTCACAAACAGTCGTTAAAATAGGAGAGGCCGAGATTGCTATCCAGTCTCCAATAAGCATAAAGAAAAAAGAGACTCCGGCTAATGTCAATGAGCGTGATGTTTCATTTGGGAGATCTGACAGATTTGGCGTGACTAAGTCGAAGCATTATCCAAGAAGCTACGAAGATTTTTTTGTAGGCATTGCAATGGCGGTCCCACTCAGAAATCAGGAGTACCTGCCAATGCATTACGGCAGCTCACATAGCATTGAGGTTGGATTCAAATATTTTTATCGTCCGGCAGCAAGATATGCAATAGGCACTTTATGGCAGTACAGTTTTTACAACTATAAGCTAAAAGATGCAGCAGCAAATGAGACTTTTGTAAGCAATGTTCCGGGAGAGATTCGCTCAGAGTCCTTTAGGACAGACAACCTTGGTACCGGCATCATTAATAGATTCTATCTTTTCCCAATGCAGAACAAACCTTTTATGCTGGATTTAGGCGGATATGTAGACTTCTCTTACAGTAAGAGATATCATGTTAAGACTATTGAAAACGGAAAAGACACAAAACATAAATACAGAGACGGATCAAAATTCAACCCAATTCAGGCCGGGCTCTACGGAGCCATAACAAAGGGATCCTACTCATTGTTTGCAAAATACAGGTTGACCAATCTGTTTAACCCGGATGCTATTCCATTGGAGCTACCAAGATTAAGCATGGGAGTACAGATCTCTCTTGATTAATAAAAGTTAAATGATGCGTTTAGAGAGATTACAGCTCCAGGAGACCTTCGGGAATCCGGGCTGTAATTTTTTTTGACTTATCGTTAATTGCAATAATAATCTCTTCGTGTATCGGAAGAAGTAACTCTTCTTCCTTTTTGTCATTACGAGATATGCCAAAGCATGGATTTCCGGGATAGTCGTAAAACTCCCTTATGATACCGATTGCTTTGCCTGCTTCGTCAGCGAGAGTGTAGCCAATGAATTGAGAGGGGCCCTGCTCCTGATCATCATCCTGAATCTGACTTGACTCAATATAGATAAACTCTCCGGTAATCTCAGCAATCTGAGTTTCATTGAATACCCCTTCCAGTCTCAGAAGTGCCTGATCGGTACCTTTAGGTGATATGCCCTCAATAAAAAAGGGGACCGGTATTCCATCGTAATTGATGAATACCGGTCTCTTCTCATCTATTTCGCCCTTGAAACGGGGAGAATACCTTATAAGCATCTCGCCCTTGATCCCGAACGATTTTATGACCTTTGCGACAGGCAGCAAATCTATTGCCGGCTCTGACATAATTTTTTACTCCTTAGTTTCGGTTGCCTCTGCAGCGGGAACTTCTCCCTCTGAGCTTTCGGTAGCGGTTTCGGCTACTGGTTCGGCTACTGGTTCAGCAACTGGTTCAGCAACGGTTTCGGCAACTGGCTCAGCTACTGGCTCAGCTACTGGTTCAGCTACGATTGCAGCAGCAGATTCGGCAGCAGATTCAGCAGCAGCTTTTTCGGCCTCTACTCTCTTCTTCTTTGCAATCTCTTCTGCTCTTGCCTCTTTTACTTTGGCTTCTGCCTCAATAACAGCCTTCTTTGTGTTGCGGCTATTTTGTGCAAGATCAGATTTTTTGGCACTAACTTTTCCCTCTTTCTCGTTTACCCAGTCATTCCATTTCTGGTCTGCTACCTCTTGAGTGATTGCGCCTTTCTTAACTCCTTCCTGAAGGTGTTTTCTTAAAAGAACACCTTTGTAAGAGAGAATTCTGCGGCAAGTGTCAGTAGGTTGAGCACCGTTCATTAACCATTGAAGAGCACTGTCGTTATTGAGCTCGATGGTTGCAGGGTTAGTGTTTGGATTGTAAGAGCCGATACGCTCTATAAAACGACCGTCGCGAGGAGCGCGACTGTCTGCGATAACAATGTGAAAGAATGCGAAATTCTTTTTACCATGTCTGGCCAGACGAATTTTAACAGCCATAATACTGTGGTTTTAAAGTTTTTATTTATTTAACTTCCTTAACTTCTCGAGAAAAGGCCCGCAAATATACGATCTTTTTTAATAAATACATAATTATATCGCAAAATGAACAGATAGTAAAATGAAAAGGCACCGTCTATTTTTAGACGATGCCAATCCTTTTTACTTAACCTAAAACTTAAACTATGAAAAAACTTCTCGACTAATTAAAATACAAATCGTGTGCCAAAGTTTTGTTTTCATATATGTAAATATTTTTAAAGTTTACATTAATGAATTTTTTATCGGTTTCAGGTGTTGTTACTATTACAGACGATAGTGCCGGAATAGCATATAACTTATTGCCGGACTGCATTTCGTAGTGTGCCGAACCGTTGTTGGTGACGTTAATAAAAATTGTTTTACCGTCACTGTGAACCTTTTTTGCTGTAATATTTGCATCAACAAACATCTTTGCCACATCTTCCCTTGCAGCCAGAATGTTTTGAAAAAATGCGAGTGTCCGGCGTGAGTCCAATGCCTCTCTTATCCCTTTAGCTGAGTTTTCTTTTACGAGCACCAAAGTAACAGGGCGTTGTACTCCGTTTTTTTGTAATGTGCCGCTCTCAACATAGCCGTGAACATCTGTTGTTGCTATTATTGCAAGATTTTTATCAATAGCCCAAGAGAGAACTCTGGGGTAAAACTCGGTATTATTATAAACCTCAATGCCGTCAATAAGACCATCTTTAAAAAGGTCTGCCTGGAAATCCTTAATGTACGTTGAATCAACAGCCCATCCGGGGTGATTCCACATAACAAAAGCTCCCTGCCTTTTTGCCTCTTTAATTGACTCCTTTGGGTCATCAACAGCAATCTTGTTGGCATCCTCGATGAAAAGAGCATTAAAGTGGCCTATTGTCCGTTGTGTACGGGTAATTTCGGTTCCCTTAATCAGGATAAGCCCTGTATGTGCTGCTGCAGGTATTGCTATTTCGTGTGAAGTGTTGTGATCGTTATTGGTGTATTGCCTGTATGGGCGATACTCAATATGGTCAGTAATTGCAAGTGCGTCCATACCTCCCAGCCATGCCTCTGCAACTCTTTGAGTAGGCCAGACAAGCCCATCGGAAAACATTGTATGAGTGTGAAAATCACAAGATAAAACAGTAAATCCGCTTACTTTTGGATAAACAATATTAGTGCGGCTTTCAGTCTGGTACGATGGGTATGTAACCTTGTTTGGGTTGAGTTCCTGAGCATTAAGTTGCTGAAAATTGACAACTCCTATACAAACAACTGCCAGTAAAAATGCAATAAAAGGGGTATTTTTCATCTCGGATTAATTATTCAATGTAGGAATCTTATCTGCTCTATCTATTATTTTTTCGAAAGCTCTTCAAAGGAGATATTCATAAGTGAATACCGTGAGCGATCCTTTATATTATAGTGCCACCACTCATGCTCATACATTGTAAACCCATTCTCAGTCATTACCCTGAGTAGCTTTTCTCGATTTGCAATAACTGCAGAATCGAGATCCATAAAACTGTGGGAAGCTCTCTCTGAAAATTCGTCAAACGGGGTAGGCATCTCAAGCTCTTCGCCGGTTGCCAGATTTATGAGTGTGAGGTCAATTGCCACGCCTCTGTTATGAATTGACCCCTTCCAGGGTGCTGCTACGAATGTCGTATCAGGATATACTTCATAAAAATAGAGTGTGCCGGCATACGGCCGGTATGCATCAAAAACCTTGATGCCAAGACCCTCTTTTGCAAGCAAACTCTGAATTTTAGCCAGAGAGTCTGCAGCGGGTTTTCTTAAATAGGCCTTGGGAGCAGTGTATATTTGTTTCCCGGTAAAGTTATTTGTCCCGGCATAGCGTATTTCCAGCACAACTCCCGGAATATAGGTTTCAAGGTCAACCATTACGTTGCAGCTATCCTCTGCGACACTTTGAAGGTATGCTTCACTGGTGTTAATAATCTCCAGTCCGTAAGGATTTTTGGGATCTTTACCCGAATCGTTTTTGCAACCGAAAGAGGCCAGAGCCGCCAATAACAGCAACGCTGCAAAGGAGGTGGTTCTTATTAGGGTCAATCTGATTTTTGTCATTTTAAATATCTATTGTAAAGGTTTAACTACCTCAATAAGTTCAGGAAGATCCATTCCAATCTTCTGAAGGTGTTCAATTTTTGGAACTCCGTTTTTGTTCCATCCTCTTCTGAAGTAGACAGCATCAAGAAGTTTTTCGTATTGGTCTTCACGGTGTTCTCTTAACCTGGACATCTTCTGTTCAAGAGTAAGCTCTTCGGGATTAATTCCAAGAATTTCACTCAGTTGTTTGTCATATCTCTCCTGACGGCTAAGGTACTCCTCCTGAGTAACCGGGCCTGCAGCTCTGTACGGTTGAGCATCATACTCTCTTGTGCCAAAGCCGAGACGTATGTTGAATATCTTCTGGAAGTTGTAAACTCTTTCCGACATTCTTATCATCTCCTCCTTGTCAAATTCGCGCCCGGTAACCGCTTTAAATATTGTCACATAGTTGTCTACGTGTTCAGGAACCTTGTTTGGTTCCGGCTGCTGCGCATTGTCGGCAGGCTCGATGTCGTTCCAGCATAGTTTGCAGAAACCTGCAAGACCAAACCATGTTCTGAAGTAAGGGAAGTAGTGTAAAGCTTCGGCTTTATTTTCAAAGGTAGGAATCATGTTGTTTACCATGTCCATGAAAATGAGCCATGCTTCGTCGTGTTGCGGCCCTTTGTTGGTCATTGCGTATCCTCCCTGCTGTGCAAGTGACTCTTTAGAGAGGTACATCGAATATTCCAGACCTTTGTTCTCCATTGCAATGTCATAGATGAATTGTGGGTCGCCCCACTTATTATCTACAAACATTTTTTTCAGGCGCATAACTCCCAATCCGGCAGTAACACCAAAACCTTCTCCGCGAGCCATCTGATGCAATAACTCAAGTGATGCATCAGCATTTCCCCAGGTAAGATCAACTCCTCCGGTTCTCTCTGCATTTAGAATTCCGTTATCCCAGCACTCCATAAGGAAGCCCACTATGTTGCCCCAGGTGATTGTGCATACACCGTAAGTGTCACAGTAGAAGTTCTGTTCGATAATGGCCAAAGGGTCAAAAATGGCAATATTTGAACCCAGTGCTGCAGCATTTTCATACTCGGGACCGTCAACAATTACTTTTGATCCTTTATATGGTCCTGTACGAAGTTCGAAATTATCAACCCCTTTTGCGCAGGACATATTACAGCCTATCCAGCAACCGTCAGGAACTCCCTGGGTAAAGTATTTTTTCCAAACCTCCATGTCTATTTTCGGACAATCTTTATGGTCACCGTACTTAAAGTTCATTACGGGAAGGATGTCATATTTTTCAAGAACGCCCATCAGGTGAGCAGTTCCAAGCTGTTTCATCTGGCACTGAATATCATCCAGTTCTCTCATCTCTTTATTGAATCGCTTTCCCCTCTCCATTATTGGTTCCAACTCGGCAACATTGTTGAAATTACCTGTAACTTTAGGTACTTTGGCAACAATTGCTCTTACACCTTTTTGTCTCATAAGGGTTCCAAGTCCTCCGCGTCCTGCCTGCTTGAGCCTTACCTTTCCACGCTTCATATCGTAGAATGTAAAGTTTAACATTCCAATCAATGAGTGCTCGGCAGCTTTGCCTGAGGCTACAACAGAGACATTAATTTTATCTTTCTCACTATCTGCGAACATCTCCAGAAGCTCTTCACCCAACAGGTGTGAATCGTAGCTGAGCCCTTGAGGAGTTTCAAAAATCTCAACTTTATGATCTGTACCGTTGATGAATACTATAACATCTTTGTCAGATATACCCTGCAATTCAAGAGCATCAAATCCGGCAATTTTCAGGTGCGGGCCAAAGTGACCTCCAACATTGCTGTCAATAATCTTCTCTGTCTGAGGTGATATGGCCACAACTATCGACTTTCCGGCACCGGAGTACTGAGTTATGCCGCAGCATGGACCTCCGGAGATGACAATCTCATTCTCAGGGTCGCTCCACTTTGTGTCAGGCTTAACTGCATCCCAGAGCATACGAAGTCCGTAACCTTTGCCACCGATAAATTTTTCTTTAGTCTCTGGGGCAATATCTCTGACCTCAATTTTATTGTTACCCACATTTACATACAGACTGACATCGCTGTACCCTTTATCCATTGGTTTCCATGAATAGGGGGCCGATGCAATAATTTTTCTGTTGTTTTTAATCTCCTGCAAGTTCATCAGATAGTTTTTTTTAGTTTTAAATTTGAATTGGTAAATTTACAAAAAAATGATAGCCTAACAACCCGATTTATGCCAACATTTAACCAAATTAAGGCAATTCTTTCTCAAAAGACAGTAGGAATTGCAGGAGCCGGAGGATTGGGCTCCAACTGTGCAGTATCCCTGATAAGATCAGGTGTAGGAAAGCTAATTGTTGCCGACTACGACAGAGTCTCTCCGGAAAACCTTAACAGGCAGTTCTATTTCAGAAAGCAGTCAGGTATGAAAAAGGTTGATGCACTCAGGGAGAATCTGCATAAAATTTGTCCCGGGTGCTTGTTGCAGATGCACGATACCTGGGTAACAAAAGAGAATATTGATCTTCTTTTCTCGGTTTGCGATGTTGTGGTTGAGGCTTTTGACGAAGCAGAACAGAAGAGTATGCTTATTGAATATATGCTTACTAATCTTCCTGATATTCCGCTTGTTGCCGCTTCCGGAATGGCGGGGTTCGGGAGGACAGAGCTGATCAAAATTGTACAGTCGGTTAATCTCTATGTTTGTGGTGACGAAGAGAGCGAAATTTCAGAAGAGAACCCGCCACTTGCTCCAAGGGTGAGCATTGTTGCAAATATGCAGGCAGATATTGTTCTTCAGTTGCTACTGAAGGATGCTTTTTAACCTTTTAAGAAGAATAATGCAGATGAAAATTACATTAAATAACAGACCCGAAAATTTTGACGCTGATTCTCTCTCGGTATCAAGAATAATGGAGATAAAATCGTTTCACTTCAAAATGCTTGTTGTCAGATTGAATGACACACTTATCAAAAGAGATGATTATGAGACAACTGAAGTGAGAGATGGGGATGACCTGAAAATAATTCATCTTGTCAGTGGGGGATAGTCCCGGTTATCCATTAACATCCTCTTTTCCGAAAATATCTAGTTGTTGCCTTACCGACTCCTCATGAATAGCCTCAAGGACTGTTCTGATGAACTCTTCGTTTACCAGAAGTTCAGAAGCCTGAGCAATACGGCGGTTTACAGTATAGTCATATCTCATAGGCTGTAGAACCGGCATGTTGTGCTCAACCTTGTATCGCCCAATCTCTCTGGATATTGCCATCCTTTTTGAGATCAGGTCAAGAAGTCTCTCATCAACTTCGTCCATCTCTCTTCGGAGTTCATTCAGTCTCTCTGTTGAGTCAACAGTATCTCTTATAACCAAAGCTTTAATAATTGAATTGAGTGTATATGGGGTAATCTGCTGCTCTTTATCACTTAACGCAACAGACGGGTTAATGTGGGTCTCAACCATGAGTCCGTCAAATCCCATATCCATAGCCTGTTGTGAGATTGGGTAAATTAATTCAGGCCTCCCTCCAATGTGGCTTGGGTCGCATAATATTGTCAGTGAAGGGACTCTTCTTTTCAGTTCAATTGGAATATGCCAATGGGGGAGATTTCGAAAGAGCCCTTTTTCGTATGTACTAAACCCTCTGTGCACAGCAGCAATGTTTGTTATCCCACTGTTCATGAGCCTCTCTACTGCTCCCAGCCACAATTCCGGATCGGGGTTCACCGGATTTTTTACAAGCACCGTAACATTGGTTCCTGCCAGAGAGTCCGATATCTCCTGCACAGCAAATGGGTTTGCTGTTGTTCTTGCCCCGAGCCATAAAATATCTACCCCGGCTCTTAGGGCCATCTCAATATGTTTTGAGGTGGCAACTTCGGTTGCGGTTAACATTCCCGTCACCTCTTTAACCTCTTTTAGCCATTCAAGGCCTCTCTCTCCAACACCCTCAAAACCACCTGGTTTTGTCCTTGGTTTCCAGATACCTGCCCTGAAAATTTTAACGCCGAATGATGCAAGTTCTGAGGCAGTCTCCAGTGTTTGTTCCCTGCTCTCGGCACTGCATGGTCCTGCAAGAATAAGAGGTTTTTTAAATGACTCTCCCTTTATGGTAAGATTTTTGATGTCCATGTCCTTTACCTGAAAATTACCGAAATATAGCTGTTTTTTTGGTATTTTTGCGATCGATTATTATTTACAAACAACAGATAAAACGTGATTAAGTTTCGTACACTTGCAGTTCTTGTAATTGCTCTATTTATTGCAGGAGGCTGCAAATTTTTTGGTGCTGACGCATTTAGTGGGAGTACCCTCGTCTGGGAATCAGGTGCAAACAACTATTTTAACAGAGAAAAACCGACTTCTCTCCCATTTATCGGAAAGATACTTGTAACCGGTGAGGTAGTGAAGGATCAGTTTATAAATACGTCAGGGATGCCATGGCACTCTGTTACAATTAAAGAGTATTCTCCATCTGCCGACTCTATGAAATTTGAAGGAGCCTTCAGATATGACGGGTATGCACTTTGTGATATATTAAGCACAGTTAAGGTAAATAAACTCTCAAAAGATGATTTCTACCCCCCGACTGACCTCTACGTTGAGGTTTGGAACAACAAGGGAGAGTACGTGGTCTTTAGCTGGGGTGAGATCTTTTACTCGGCAGACCCATACAAGATTATTATGGCAAAAAGTGTCTCAAGGGTTATTCCGGGAAAAACCGGCGAACTTTGGGCATTGCCAAAGGAGTCAAAGATTATTGCCGGGAACGATCTTGTGACAGTCAGAAACATAAGTGATCCAATTAAGATTGTAATTAAATCACTTAAGGGAGATTTTAAGGTAGAGAGAGAGCCTGCAAACTTTACTTCGGGTAAACTGGCTTTTGCAATAGACGGTGATCGGAATGCCATTAGGGAGATTACGGAGTTACCTTCCAGTTTACCGGAGATTTCTAGTCGAAGCGTATATTATGGTCAAAGTATGGGATATAAGGGAGAGAAGATGTTTACCGGAGTAGACTTTAGCCTGGTAATGAAGAGTGTTTTTCCTGCCGACCCTTCAATTTTCAAAAATGCAATTGTTTGTATTGAGGGGATTGATGGTTACAGGGCTGCGTTCTCATTTTCTGAAATAGTAAACAGAAGCGATAGCAGAGAGCCTCTTCTTATGACAAACGGTTCGGAGAAGGGTAGAGAGGGCTTTTCTCTTTTTTGCAGGGGAGATATGTTTGCTGACAGAGCAGTTAAAGGTTTGAGCAAGATTACAATCATGAGATAAATTAAAGGAAATTTATGGGAACTGTTCGAAAAATCGCTTTTCTTGTCATGTCAATTGTGTTAATTTACAGTTGCCATGGTAGAAAAGTTGCGACAGATTCCCAGGGACTAAATGGTAATCTTGTAATTTTCCATGCAGGCTCGCTTGCAATGCCCTTTAAAGCCATTGCCGACTCTTTTATGAGAATCAATCCGGGAGTGAAAGTTCTAAACGAGGCATCCGGAAGTATTGATGCTGCCAGAAAAATCACTGAGCTCAATAGGGAGTGCGATATAATGGCCTCTGCAGACTATGCAATTATTGACAAAATTCTTATCCCACGGTACGCCTCTGAAAACATACATTTTGCCGCCAATGAGATGGCTCTGGTTTATACATCAAAGTCACGCTATTTTGGAGAGATTGATTCTGTGAACTGGATTGACATCCTGGCAAGGGACAAAGTCTTTACAGGCAGATCAGATCCCGATGCCGATCCGTGTGGTTACAGAACATTGCTGACTCTTAAGCTGGCTGAAATTTATTACGGTGATGCCGGCCGGAGTGACATTCAGGCCCTGACTCAAAAAATTTTATCAAAATCAGAGAGGTTTATCAGGCCTAAAGAGGTTGATCTGCTTGCTCTTCTTGAAACAGGTGCTGTTGACTACATTTTTCTTTATAAATCGGTTGCAGTGCAGCACAACTTGGAATTTCTAACACTGCCGGCTGCAATAAATTTGGGTGATCCGCAAATGGCCGGCTATTACTCTCAGGTAACAACAAAGGTAAGAGGGGCTAAGCCCGGAGAGAAAATCAGCATTACGGGAGAGCCAATGGTTTATGGAATAACCATTATAAATAATGCCCCCAACAAAAGAGCTGCGGAGGCATTTATTGAATTTTTGCGGTCAGATGAAGGTGGAAAGAAAATTCTGATGCAAATGGGACAGAGTCCACTCTGAATATGAACTGTTAACCTTTGTGCTCTATTTTTTCGGCTTTAAAATTAACTCCTCAAGTGATCTCTTAGGCACGTGGTGAATCTGCTGCGAATCTCGCCAGTATTTTATGTCACCATCTTTTACCGGGTCAATTACCACAATCTCCTTTGGCTTACCCAATGCAATCACTAGTATTATTTCCATATTTTCGTGCAAATCCAATAATTGGGTAAGAGCCTCTTTTTTGAATGTTGCAATCATACATCCGCCATAACCAAGTTCAACGGCTCTTAAAAGAATGCTTTGAGCAAATATTCCGTGGTCACAAGAGTAGCCTGCAGATATGCTCTTATCATGAAGCAGAATTATGTAGCCAGAAGGTCTCTCTCCCTCAGACGGCCCGTCCCACTCTTTGAGGTAACCTGCCCAGCCAAGGTTTGGGAAAATTTGGGCATTAATATCCCGGTCATTGCAAATAAAAAACTTGATAGGCTGTACATTTCTTGATGATGGCGAAAGCCTTGCTGCATCAACCATAGAGACAAGGTGATCTTCCTGAACTGTTACATCTTCGAAAAACCTTCTGTAGCTTCTGTTTTCCCTGAATGGTATCATGATTATTTAATTTATTTTATTTCAAATAGTTCCAATATTTTATCCAGACCTTCTGCCCGTATTAGGTTAGGGTGATCTGTCTCTTCAACAACTTCGTGGGCCCAGATAATGTCCGAGGGGATGTAGATAGCGTAACCACCAATATCCAATACGGGTTTTATATCTGATTTGAAAGAGTTGCCCACCATCAGAAAATTTTCAGGTTTAATCTTATGGCTGTCAATTATTTTCATGTAGCTGTCAGTGTGTTTTTCACTCATTATCTCAACAGCAGAGAAGTATCTCTTTAGCCCTGACCGCTCTACCTTTGACTCCTGCTCCTTAAGGTCTCCCTTGGTAGCAAGAACCAGGGGGTAATGACCAGCGAGGGTAGCAAGAATTTTTTCTGTGCCGGGATATAGCTCTATAGGTCTGCCAATTGTCTCTTTTCCTATCTGAATGAGCTCAATTATCTGGTCGTTGGAAAGTGATCCCCCACTTAATGCAATACCGCACTCTACCAGTGATATGATAAATGGTTTGGATCCGTAGCCAAGCAATGGCAGGTTATCTTTCTCAACCTTTAGCAATGCATCATTTGCTGTTTTTGAGTCGCACCATGGCTCCATAAGCCGGGCAAACCTCTTCTCTGCATTGTGGTAGTGATACTCGTTTATCCAAAGGGTATCGTCAGCGTCAAACGCTATCAGCTTTATGTTGCTGTTCAATCTTATTTTATCGGGCATCTCTCAAAATTTGGAACACAAAAGTAGTAAAAATGGTTATTTTAATAACGAAAAAACCTCTCCCTCCAAAGTTATGCCTTCAACCGAAATATTATGACGGGTTTTTCTGTCGCTTGAATAGTATGTTATTACAGCTTGTCCATTTTCATCTGTCTTTACCGTTGGGCACCAGTAAAGAGTGGTTCGGGTGTCAAATGATACAGCATTGTTATCCGATTCAAGCGAGTAGTCGGGTGAATAGAACTTTGATGGTTTTTGCCAACCGAGAGGTCTTGCAAAAATAGTATTGAAGTATGCATCAGGTGACCTGGCCAGGCTAGAGATAGAGTATCTTTGAGTTACAAGAATAACCCCGGAGAGGGTTCTGTAGAGAAATCCCTCATTTCCTCTCAAAAAGGCCACATTCTCAATATCGTCCACCATATATTTATCAAGATCGCCTGTGCTTCCAACTCTGAGTCTGTTGATATAAACATGTGGCTCCTCTTTCTCTCCGGTTATTGTAGAGCTTCTTGTCGAGAGCATGATTCTAGAACCATCCTCTGCAGTACCTCCGTACATCAGGCCCGGAAATGTTCCCAGTATGTAATCAAAGAGAGACCATCCGGCATATATGTCCAGATCGTCCCTCTCTCTTATCTGACGTTTTTCAAAGGTTTGATTGAAAGGAGAGGGGTTGTGTTTTGCAGCAACTTTAAAACTGGATGTAACGGTAGCAGCAGTGAGCATTATTGAACTATAGCCGCCCGATTGTTCAAAAATTCTGAGGTAACTGTCGTCTGATACAGCATCTCTTTTTATAGAGGGAGTTGGTAAAAATAAGTAGTAGTTAAGGGGTGGGAAAATCTGCTTTGCCACCTCCAGATAATAACCCTTTTGCCCCTCTTTGCCTGTACAGGATATAATAAACCCGGTACTATCCGGAAAATCCAGATCCGAAACAATAAAGTTTCCGGTTTTGTTGAGGTTCTCACTTACAGCAAGGCTGATTTCAGGCGCCAAAACCGAAATGGTGGCTCTTTTAGTATTTCTGAAGTTGCTGGAGGCCCTCCCTGAAACAGATTGGGTAAACTCTTTTTGATACCAGGGCTTGTTTAAAGCCTTTTTGCCGTTGGCACCTAAGTCACCTGAGAGAATTGCGGGCAAATCGTAGTATCTCCACCCCTGAACCATCATAAGCAGGTCTATGGCCCGCTCCCTCTCTGTGTTGCTTTCGTCAAAGTACCATGCCGCCCTCTCAATCTGCCCTCTCAATTCAGAGCTGAGATGCATATATGATTTAATGTTGTCTGAATAGGGTTCGGCAGGTGCAAGAAAGCTATCTGTTACAGATATTGAAAATTCTCCTCTGATAGGTGATCCGGATGAATCTTTCAGGCTTATTCTTATAGTTGCCTTCTCTCTTCTCTCCAATTCGTCAGATGGTTTATCTCTCTCCACAACAGTCTGCAGAGTATTTTCGGGGAATCTGAAGATCAGCCTCTCTGCCAGGACATTAAAATTATTATCAATCAAGAGTATATGGTTTATTCCGGGTTGCAGATTGCTCTCATTAAGGATAAATACTCTCTCGTCTCTTTTGATCTCTTCGGAAAAGAGTATTTCATCTCCATCATGGGCTAAGATAAAAGCCCCATTTGAGAGAAAGTCACTAGTTATCATTGTGTTGATAAAAATTCTGCCATCACGATTGAGAGTGTTTATTACTGCCCCCTGACTTTCGGCTGGTGGTAGATTAAACCTCTTGTTGCCCCCTTTACCATCGGGAGTAAGAACATAGTAACTCTCATTTGATGCTGCATAGAACCTGAATTGCCCCATACCGTTGTGCTCGGTCGAAATAGTTGTAATTGCAGAGTCCCGGCTGTTAAAAAGAGTTCCCTTAATATCTGTCCCTCTGCCCTCATTGTCGGTTGCCTTAAAGGCGACAAGGGTAAATTTGCCGGAGATTATCCGTCCGCTCTCAGGAAAAAACAGAAACGAAACAACCGAGGTATCTCTCTCTTTTAGTTCAGCAGAAGAATCAGCAGCATCTGTAACTAGAGGATTTATTACTGAAATCTTCTTGTAAAACATATAGTCAGGAAGTGAATTTGCCATCCATTGACTGTATGCCCTTAATGTATACTCCCCGGTTGGTATTGTGTGGCTGATAGGTATTCTTCCCGAGAAACCATCCTCTCCGAATTTTATCTTAACACGTGAAATGAGGGTGTCACCATACAACTCTGCATAAACGAAGCGGCTCTCAATAAAAGATGAGAGAGGAGTGCTATTTTTAAGATAGCCTTTGAACCAGATAAACTCACCGGATACATAGTGCGATTTGTCTGTATGAAGAAAGAGTTTTTCAGGGGAGCTCTCCTCTGCAAATTTTGAATATCTGCTTATCACAGAATCTTTAATGTTTTGAGCCGATATGTTGCTGCTCAAAAGAAGCATGCAGGTAAGGGAAAGAATTGATTTCTTCATAATTAAGACCTAAGCAAGAAAATATTTTGCGAATCTATGAAAAAAATCAGGACAATTGGTTGGAATATAAATAAAAAGAGGCCGGAATTTTTGAAATTCCAGCCTCTCTATTTTTTAGGCATTAATGCCTGGTATTAAAACTATTTAGATACCCTTTCGAGCCATTTAAGCATGAAGAGCATTGTTCCCATAGAAATGATACAAGCCACTACAAACAGACTCCATGTCAACCAGATTGGAACGTTATCGTAGAAAATTGCTCCGATAAACAGTAGCTGGTTGCCCAGTGCCGTGGCACCGAGCCAACCTCCCTGCATCAGACCCTGATATTGAGGAGGAGCAACCTTTGAAACGAATGAAATACCAAGAGGGCTGATAAACAACTCTGCAACAGTAAGTATAAAATATGTTCCCATTAGAAGGAAAGGAGTGACCTTCATAGCTTCAGGTAAGCTACCCATAGCTGTTACACTCTTACTGTCCGGAAGTCCGAATGAACCCAATGCCATAACTGCAAAGCCGATAGCGGCGATAAGCATACCGATGGCGATTTTTTTAGGAGTTGATGGTTCGATGCCCTTTGCCCTCAGCCATCCGAAAACAGCAATTACAACAGGAGTAAGGAACACGACAAATAATGGGTTGAAACTCTGGAAGTCTTCAACAGCCATGTTGTATCCGAAAAGACTCAATGATGTGTAATCCCTTGCGAAGAATGTAAGGGTCAGACCATTTTGGTGGAAAGAGAACCAGAAGAAGATAACAACTGCAAACACTGCGAACAGTGCATAGATGCGCTGCTTAACCTCTTTTGCGTCCATCTGAATTTCACCTCTGGCAGCAGCATCGGCAGCTGCGTCTTTCTTGCTCTTGGCATCCGGAAGTTTATGTTTGTTGATAAGGAATATACCTACAGAGATAAGCATGGTTAAGATTGCAACTCCAAACGCATAGTGAAAACCTGTAACGAATGAGTTCAGGTAAGAGTTAACAAAACCATCCATGTTACCTGCAAATGCACCTGTTAAGTCAACTTTGGCGGCAAGTTCTGTAAGTCTTGCACTACCTTCGGCCGTAAGTGTTCCGTCAAGGTATTGGTGACACATCGAAGGAAGACTTGGATTATATTCAAATCCGTTTTTAGCAAGCCAGATGGCTCTTACGTATTTTGCAACAAAAGGAGCAAACATTGCACCTACATTGATAAACATGTAGAAAAGCTGGAAACCTGAATCTCGCAATTTGCTATATTCCGGCTTGTCATACATTTGTCCCACCAGAGCCTGAAGGTTACCTTTGAAAAGCCCGTTACCAAATGCTATTGTAAATAGACCAATGCATGAAATAATCAGGAAAAGGGTTTTGTTTGGAACAGGGGTAGGGGTAGGAATGGCGATCATCAGATAACCCAATGCCATTACAAAAAGACCAGCTAATATGGTGCCTTTGTAATTCCTTGTTTTATCGGCTATCAATCCGCCTACAAGTGCCAGGATGTAAATCAAAGCATAGAAAACGGAGTAAATTATTCCGGCGTTTGTACCGTCGAGGCCAAATTTGGCCTGAAGGAACAGTACCAGGATAGCCATCATGGTGTAAAAACCAAAGCGTTCGCCCATGTTTGCCAGGGCTGCTGCCATTAATCCTTTCGGTTGTCCTTTGAACATAAAATCAAATTATTAGTTAGTTTATAAAATCTAATGTTCGCAAAAATAATAAAATTTGGATAACTTTGTTAAAAATCTAAAGCGCCGGATGACTAAAACTGCATTTTTATTACTTTCCTCTCTCATCTACCTAATATCTCTTCTACCATTAAGGGTTCATTACTTTTTTTCTTCGATTCTTATCTTCTTTATTAGCAAAATAATGGGATACAGGAGGTACACCTCGACCATTAATATCGCAAGATCTTTTCCTGAATTCAAGTATGACAGAGTTGAAAAAACAGTAAATAAATTTTTTAAAAATTTTTCTGAAATCATAGCAGAAAGCATTTGGATAGTATCAGCATCAAGAAAAAGTGTATCTAAAATGGTTGCTATTTCTAATCCGGATGTTTTGAGTGAAATTTATAAAAGGGGAGACTCAGTGATTTTAGTCGGAGGTCACACAGGTAATTGGGAAATAATTACCCGCATGGAGCTCTTTTCATCACCAGTTCCCATAGGATTCGAAGGAGACAGCCTTATTGTTGCATATAAGAGGCAACACAGCAAACTATCCGATAAACTTGTCCGCTGGACGAGAAGCGGTCAAAAGACGGCAAATCTTGTAGAGTCAGGCTCCCTGGCCAGATATATGCTAAAAAACAAAAACAAAAAGCATTGCTACGTTCTCTATGCAGACCAGACACCATTGCCTGGCTCAAAATTTGTGGTTAATTTCCTTCACAGAGAGACCACCATGATAAACGGCCCGGAGGTGTTGTCAAGACTGATTGATTGTCCGGTGGTCTATTTTGAGATGATGAGAGAGCGCAGAGGCAGATACAAAATCGTCCTCACAAAGATTACCGATAAACCATCGGATGTACCTGAGGGTTATATAACTGAAAAATATGCCCGCTTACTGGAAGAGACCATAATAAGCAGCCCTGATAATTGGTTATGGTCACACAAAAGATGGAAAAGAGGAGTGGAGGAAAACTGAAAGCCTTTGCGGATTGTTTGACTAAATGTAAAAGCTGATAAATAACAGAGAATAATTAAAAGAAATATGAAAAATCTATTTAAGACCCTATTCATTGCCGCAGCACTGATAATATCTATCAGAGCCGAAGCGCAAATTATTAACCCGGGACAGGGAGCGCCTGCAGGAGCAATTGTTTATTCTCTGCCCATGACAGCCATTAATCTCAAGATAGGTGCTGAATATGAATTGTTTACCGCGGGTCCTTATGCAAGATTCGCACAGAAATATCTGGGAGTTCAGGCAAGAGAAGAAAATAGAGAGACATACAGGATTACTTCTGTACAGATGATTCCTTATATTGAGGCCGATCCTTCAGTAAATATTGCACTAAATCTGGGCAATAACAAAAATGCCTCAGCCAATTTTCTCGAGATGATTAATCAGGGATTAATTATGTGGTCGGACTCATATGCCGGGAAAATGGAAAAAATTCAATACCCTTTACTTGCAGGTAATGCAGATTTTCTAAGATCGATGTCCGGGTCAAATCTGACTAGCGAAATGACAACGCTTTACAGAACGGTTCAAAGCAGGTCCAGCCTGGACAGAACGGCCGTACAACAAAGTCAGGTCGTGGAGAAGAGTCTGGAGAAGAGGGCAGAGGAGACGGCCAATTTGATTTTTAAACTCAGAGCCAAACGACTGGAGATAATTACCGGGGAGACTGATGCTACATTCAGCGGTGAAGCACTCAGAGCAGCTGTCACAGAAATCAATCGTCTTGAAAGAGAGTATCTTGACCTATTCCTTGGTAAAACCGATTTTGGTAAACAGACAATGTCTTTTGATGTTGTCCCAAAAGCAGATAATGAAAAACAGATCTATATTGCATTCCGTTTGTCCGATACACAGGGTCTGCTTCCTGCAAGCAATCTGTCGGGTCGTCCGATAGTTATGGAGTTGATAAGAGAAGATGCAGCTACTGCTGTAAATATGGATGCCACAGCCGGGAGGGGAAGAGTTATTTACAGAAAACCAGCCATAGTGAACGCAAGGCTTACAGACGGGCAGACTGTTTTGATTCAATCCAGGATTCCTGTTTACCAACTTGGCAATTTGATGTCTTTTCCTATTGAAATTGCTACCGGAAGGTTGTAATTATGCCCTTTTTTTAGTATTTTTGACTCTTTACGCGCAAAATAATTCAATTAAATATTAATTTTTAAAATTACCGTTATGGACATTAGAGAATTGAAACCCGAAAGGGTATGGACCCATTTTTATTCACTAACCCAGATTCCACGCCCTTCAAAAAAAGAGGAAAAAGCAGTGCTATTCCTTGAGAAGTTTGGCAAAGACCTTGGGCTTGAAACAATAAAAGACCAACTGGGAAACATTATCATTAGAAAGCCAGCCAGCAAAGGCATGGAAAACAGAAAAGGAATTATTTTCCAGGCACACATTGACATGGTTCCTCAGAAGAATAGTGATAAAGTACACGACTTTGAAAAAGACCCTATTGTGCCAAGAATAGTTGAAGACTGGATGTACGCAACCGGAACAACCCTTGGAGCAGATAACGGTCTTGGTATTGCTGTTGCAATGGCAGTTCTGGAAGACAAAGATATGGTACACGGCCCTGTAGAGGCACTCTTTACAATTGACGAAGAGGCAGGAATGAATGGAGCAAGAGGTTTGAAAGCCGGTTTGCTTAAAGGAGATATTCTTATTAACCTTGACTCAGAGGATGAGGGAGAGCTTTATGTAGGATGTGCAGGAGGTCTTGATGCCAATGTTAAATTTACTTATAGCGAAGTTGCGACACCATCGGGTACAGAGGGCTACAAGCTAAACATAACAGGTCTTAAAGGCGGTCACTCAGGAATGGACATCGTTCTTGGCAGAGGTAACGCAAATAAGGCTCTGGTAAGGATTTTACTTCCTCTTATGAAAGATCTTGGTGCATCTCTTGCCTCAATTGAGGGAGGAAGCCTGAGAAACGCAATTCCAAGAGAGGGATTTGCAACTCTTGCAATTCCGGCTGCCAACGTAGAGGCTGCAAAAAAGGTTGTTGAAAAGCACTTTACCGAGATGAAGCATGAACTTGCTGCACACGAAGCCGATCTTAAGATTACACTTGAAAAATGTGATACCCCGGCTACAATAATTGACAACAAAACCGCTCTAAACATGGTTAAGGCTGTCTATGTGTGTCCAAACGGAGTAGAGAGAATGAGTGACGCCATGCCAGGCCTGGTAGAGACATCAAACAACCTTGCAATTGTTAAATCCGGCAACGGCAAAATAGAGATCAGCTGTCTTATGAGAAGTTCGGTTGATTCAGCTAAAGATATTCTTGCAGCTGCAATAGCATCAACATTTGAATTGGCAGGAGCTGAGGTTACTCTATCTGGCGGATATCCGGGATGGAAGCCAAATATGGACTCTGATATTCTTAAGACAATGAAGGTGGTTTACAAAAACCTTTACGGTAATGAGCCGGAGGTTAAAGCTATTCATGCCGGTCTTGAATGTGGTATCTTGGGTGGTGCTTATCCTAACTGGGATATGATTTCATGCGGACCTACAATCCGTTCTCCTCACTCACCTGACGAGAGGGTACATATTCCGACTGTTCAGAAGTGGTGGGATTACGTTGTAGAGGTGCTTAAAAATGCCCCTGTAAAATAATAAGTTACCAAAATAATTTGTAGGGCTGAAAATATTCGTTATATTTGCAGCCCTTTTTTAATTATTAAAGTTTAATAAAAATGTTAAGAAATTACGAAACCGTTTTCATTGCAACTCCCGTTTTATCTGATGTTCAGATAAAGGAAGCGGTAAAAAAGTATCGTGACTTCATTACCGACAATGGTGGTGAAATTGTACACGAAGAGGACTGGGGCCTCAAGAAATTGGCTTACCCAATCCAGAAAAAAACTACAGGTTTTTATCACCTGATTGAATTCAAGGCAGACCCTGCCATGATATCAAAACTCGAGATTCAGTATCGTCGTGATGAGAGAATCATCAGATTTCTGACTTTTGCCTTTGACAAACATTCAGCGGCATATGCAGAGAAGAGAAGAGCGAACAAAACTGAGACTAAAGCTAAGGAGGTTTAATTATGGCAAATCCAGCAAACAACGAAATTCGTTATCTAAATCCTCCTACTGTTGAGGTTAAAAAGAAAAAGTACTGCCGTTTTAAAAAATCAGGCATTAAGTACATTGACTACAAAGACGCTGAGTTTTTGAAGAAGTTTCTCAATGAGCAGGGTAAGATTCTTCCCCGCCGTCTTACAGGAACATCTCTGAAATTTCAGAAGAAAGTTTCTCAGGCTGTTAAGCGTGCAAGACACCTTGCTTTGCTGCCATACGTTACAGATTTAATGAAATAAGCAAAGGAGAGAGATAATATGGAAATTATACTAATACAGGATGTTCCTAATTTAGGTCATAAAGACGATATCGTTACTGTACGTAACGGATATGCAACAAATTATCTGATTCCTAAGGGTTTTGCGAAAATGGCAACCCCTTCTGCAAAAAAGATGCATGCCGAAAACCTAAGACAGAGAGCTCATAAAGAGGCAAATATCAGAGCTGAAGCATCTGCTCAGGCAGCCAAGCTTGAAGGCTCACAAGTTATTATTGCAACTAAAGTAAGTTCAACCGGTAAGATATTCGGATCGGTTAACAATATTCAGGTTGCGGAGGCTCTTGCTGCCAAAGGATTTGAAATAGACAGAAGAAATATCACTATTCTTGGTGAAGAATCTGTTAAAGAGATTGGCGTATATGATGCAGTTGTTAAATTTTACAAAGAGATCAAAGCTAATATCAAAATCGAAATTACTGCAGAAGATTAATCATTCCGCAAATTTTGAAAATAATACGAAAGCTGTCTTAGGGCAGCTTTTTTTTACAGAGAGCTGTAAAAATATATTCAAATAATTGAACAACAACCGATCTTTATTATTATATTTGATAAATCTACCAAAATTAATCTGGATATGAAAAGGAAATTACTAACATTGACACTCCTGCTGATTACAGCAGTGTCATTCTCACAGAATCAGCCAGAAGGGAGCAAATATGGCCCATTCCTGACAAATAAATTTTTCGACAACTGGTTTATTTCAGCCGGTGGTGGTATACAATGGATGTATGGAGAGCACGATACAAAAGCATCGTTTAAAAATAGAATCTCGCCAGCCATAGACATTTCGCTAGGTAAATGGATTACTCCTTCAATAGGAATAAGAGGCCAGTTTGGCGGCTTCACTATGAAGGGTCTCTCTACTGATCCAACCGCAAAATTCATCGAAGGTCCTTCTGCTGATTGCGCCGGATGTTTTGAAGAGAAGTTTAACTTCTTTAATCTTCACGGTGATCTAATGTGGAATCTATCTAACACAATAGGCGGTTACAGACAAGATCGTATTCTGGAATTCATTCCATTCCTTGGAGTTGGTTATGCCCGCTCATATAAGGAAAATGTTAATCCTGTTTACAAAGAGGCATCTGCAACAGTAGGACTGCTTAACAAAATTCGCCTTTCTCAGGCTGTCGATTTCAATGTTGAGCTTAAAGCATTATTGGTAAATGACAGATTCGACGGTTATGAAGTCGGTCAGGGTATTGAAGAGCTTGTATCTGCAACAATCGGTTTTACATACAACTTCAAAAAGAGAGGTTTTGACAAATATGTTGAACCTATACCTTGCGATTACTCTCCTTACACTTCAAAAATTTCAGCTCTCGAGCAGAAAATTGCAGACGCAGATGCTAAAGCCAGTAAACTTGCATCTGACCTTGCAAACGAAAAGAATAAAAAACCAGAGGTTATTAAGTCAGTTGAGTACATAGCATCTCCAATTGCAATATTCTTCCCTATCAATCAGTCTAAACTGACAGATATGGACCTGATCAATCTTGGTACCTTCGCAGAGGCTGTTAAGAAAACAGGTAAGACATACAAGATTATGGGATCTGCCGACAAAGCTACAGGCAGCAAAAAAATTAATCTTAAACTTAGTCAGGATCGTGCAAACAGTGTTTACAATGCACTTGTAAATAAATTTGGAGTAAACGCTTCACAACTTCAGGTAATTGCAAAAGGTGACGAAAACGAACCTTTCGACAAGCCGGTTTTGAATCGTGTTGTAATTCTCGAATAATTACCAGCTCATTACTTAGAGAAGACTGTCCGCACGGACAGTCTTTTTTTGTTACAACGGTTCATAATTTTATATAACTTAGTGCTATAAAATATTTACAATGAAAACATCAGAAAATAAATCAGATGTAACCGGCGAACAGCCTTTTAAAGGAGTATGTCTTAACGGATTTCTTATGATCTTTTTGGACCTTATTCTCATTGCAGTGTCAGTTGCACTTATGTTTCAAACCGAACTTCTCGGAGATTGGATTATAATCCTTTCAATTATCGGGTTCATGTCCTCTATGCTTTTATGGGCGGGCTTCATGCAGCTTGAGCCAAATGAAGCAAGAGCCATGGTATTTTTTGGCAAGTATAAAGGAACCTTCAAAATGACAGGCTTTTTTTGGGTTAACCCATTTACGGCAAAGAAGAAGCTTTCACTAAGAGCGCGAAATCTTGATGTTAAACCAATAAAGGTTAATGATAAAGCAGGAAATCCGATTATGATTGGCTTGGTGCTTGTCTGGAGACTCAGGGATACCTACAAGGCAATGTTTGAAATAGACGCACAAACAATGGCAAGGTCGGGTGTTCAGCCTGGCGCAGTCTCAGGTGATCAGACAGTTGGTAACAGAATGAACGCATTTGAAAATTTTGTCAAGGTACAGTCAGATGCGGCACTAAGGCAGGTTGCGGGACAATATGCCTATGATGACAACGAAGTTGCAGAAAGTCAGTTGACTCTAAGAGGTGGTGGTGAGGAAATTAATCAGCAGTTGGTTAATGAGCTAAATAATCGGCTAAGTATGGCTGGTATAGAGGTGTGTGAAGCCAGAATCAACTACCTTGCCTATGCACCTGAGATTGCTGCAGTGATGTTGCGACGTCAACAGGCTTCGGCTGTTATTGCTGCCAGAGAAAAGATTGTTGAGGGCGCTGTTTCAATGGTTAAAATGGCACTTGAAAAAATCGATAGCGAAGGAATTGCAAAGTTTGACAAAGATGCAAAAGTCAAGATGGTTTCAAATCTGCTTGTTGTGCTTTGCGCCGACGAAGCTGCCCAGCCGGTCATAAACACAGGAGACTAATTGCCCCACTCCGGGGAAACCGGAATCCAATCTCCACAAAATAACTAATAGACTTAGTTGTGTAACTAATAAAAATAGTTGTATAACTAAATTTATTAGTTATTTTTGTATTCATAATCATAAGACAGCTGAATCTGGTTTATAAATATTAATTGAATGCCTTGTTAAATATAAGTATATGAAGAAGTTAACGATAAAAGAAGAGGAGATAATGAGTTTTTTCTGGCAGAATGGTCCGCTCTTTGTCCGGGAGATTGTAGAGCTCTATTCAGATCCCAGACCCCACTTTAATACACTCTCTACAATTGTAAGAGGTCTGGAGGAGAAAGGCTTTCTATCTCATACATCCTACGGAAGTACATTTCAGTATTTTCATATAATAGAAGAGGAGGAGTACAAGAGAGGTGCGCTTCAGAATGTGGTGAATAAGTATTTTAAAAGCTCATACCTTGGACTAGTCTCCACATTTATAGAAGAAGAGAAGATATCAGTCGAAGAGCTCAAAAGGCTTATTGAACTTGCAGAGGGTAAGAAATCTCAATAAAATGTTTATGGGTGATTTTCTTGTCTATATTTTACAATCGTCTTTGTCACTTGCTGCCTTTTATCTTTTCTATAAAGTGATGCTCAGCAGAGAGACATTTCACCGTTTTAACAGAGTCGTATTGTTGTTGATATCACTCTTATCTGTTATTATACCTCTCATAAAATTACCCGGCAATGAGGCTCTTTTGAGTAACTCTATTTCGCTCAATCTTCAGCAGTTAATACAGCTTGCCGGGTTTAGTGACGATACTGTTATTACTGCAGGAGCAGATGAAACCTCCAATACCAATTGGCCGGTATTTATTGTTATTATTTACCTGACAGGGGTATTAATAACTTTGGCAATCTCTTCCATTTCAATGATCAGAATGGCTCAGTTGATTCGTCGAACAGAGTATGGTAAAAGAATCAAATCGGAAGATGGAATAGTTATCGTTTTACACAAAGAGAAAATCGCTCCTTTTTCTTGGATGAAATACATTGTAATCTCTGAAAATGACTACGATGAGAATGGGAGAGAGATTGTGCTGCACGAAATTGCACATATAAAGAGAGGGCACTCGACAGATATGATTTTGTGTGAAATAGTCAAGATTGTACATTGGTTTAACCCTGCAGCGTGGCTCTTTAAACAGGAGATAAAAAATATTCATGAATATCAGGCAGATGATGCCGTAATAAAAAGCGGAATCGATGCTGCTACCTACCAACTATTATTAATTAAAAAAGCTGTTGGCGAAAGGCTCTACTCTATAGCCAACAGCTTTAACCACAGTAAACTTAAAAACAGAATTACCATGATTACAAAGAAAAAATCTACCTTATGGTCAGCACTTAGAGTGCTTTATGTATTACCACTTTCACTTGTTGCGGTAGCAGCATTTGCCTCCGAAGAGATTACATCAGTAATGGCACCGGTTTCAGAAGTCAAAATTAAAGATTTTATTCAGGCTGACACAATTAAAATTAAAAAGAGTACTTCCGGTAATGATTCCAAAAAAGTTATTTTTAACGATTCCAAGCAAACTTCCAATAATGATTCCAAACAAGCTGCCGGAAATACAATTATCATTAAAACAACAGATAATAAGAGAGTTGAATTAGACACAATAATTATCCGCAGGTCTGTCAATGATTCAACGAGAGCTGTTATTAAAACCAAGATTAATACGTTTGTCTATACATCTGACTCGGTAAAAAACAACAGAGTTGCCACCTTCTCATCAAAAAATGGCGACAGCTTAAACGTACTTCTCTTTGTCGACGGTGTCGAAAAAGATACAATGTTTATTAAACAAATAGATTCAAAGGACATTAAAGAGGTTAGAGTATTTAGGGGAGCTAAAGCAACTGCTGAATTCGGAGAGAAGGCTAAAAATGGTGTTGTGGTAATTACTACCAAAGGTGATTTTAAAGAGTCAAAAGGTACACTATCTGCAAATGTTGCAGTAAGGGTTTCTGACCGTTCTGATAATCCGCTGTATGTTATCGACGGAGTGGTGCAAGACAGAGCTTCATCAAAAGATATCGAACCGAAGAGCATATCATCAATAAAAGTTCTTAAGGGAGAA
>Ga0351949_1001_pt1 | contig 44219 bp, 40 predicted proteins | sample BONcelT113001G15_FD_206856 | JGI IMG/M metagenome (GOLD analysis project Ga0351949, IMG submission 206856) | Enriched cells from coal bed in the Powder River Basin, Montana, United States - BONCAT cells T11 rep3 HSBNCT.T11.300.1.G15 ... | reverse complement strand
TTGAGCAGGGGCTTTACAAACACTAAATATTGAGTTATGAAAGTTGTTGATAAAATAGCATTTCTTGATACCTTCCAGTATTTTGATAAGTCAATCGTCGTAGAGATCATTGATATTTTTTTAAAAGAATATCCTGACCGACTGTTAGCTATTAAAAAAGCCATTGATTCAAAAGATTTTGATGGATTGAAATTTGATGCCCACAGCCTTAAAGGAGTTGTTGCCAATTTCGTTGCAGACCAGCCAATTGGATTTGCACGTCAGTTGGAACAACAGGGAAACGAAAAAGATGATAACGGTCTGACTGATTTGTACGGCCAATTAGAACAATCCATCTTCGATCTTGTTGAAGATTTAAAAGAGATCAGGAACGCTTTTTTGGACTGATAGTTGGTTCATTTCAGCGGCCAATCCTGTCAAGCCTGTTAAGTGCCTCAATTGCAAGCGGATAATTATCTTGCTGACGAACCACATCCTGATACACCTGTCGGGCATCAACATATCTGCCCATGGCTTCAAGCGCTCGTCCTTTGTTATACAACGCATCCAGATAGCCCGGATCAACCTGAAGAACTTCCTCAAAATATTGAAATGCCTGCTCATAACGTTCCAGATACACCAGATAGATATAACCAAGATTATATAGGGCAAATTTATTTGATGGAGCCACCATCAGAATTGTGTCATAATGTGCAATAGCCTTGTCTGTTAGGTTATGTTCCTGATAGTGAAGCCCCAGTTGATACCTGGCTTTCAGCGAACCGGGAAAACGTTCAACAGCCCTGAGCATAAACCCCTCAGCTAAAGGATTACCCATAGAACTGTATATAGCTCCAGCTTGCAGCAATGCGTTAAAGTGATTTTCATTCTGGTCCACAGCAAGAAGCAGGTTTTTTATTGCAGACAAGGTATCTCCCTTATCCAGAAAAATCATTCCCCTCACATAATAGGCATCCGGGTTAAAACTACTGATTTCAAGTGCCTTGTCGCTAAAGCTTCTGGCCAGGTTATGATTTCCAAGCACCAGACTTAATTCTGAAAGTTTCACCAAAGGCCGTGCATCATCCGGAGCAATTTCATTGGCTTTCATGAGTGCCCCGCTACCTTGTTCCACTTGCCCAAGTGATAAATAAAGATCAGCAAGCGTAAGGTAAAGGTCAACATAATTTGGATTGATTCCAAGCCCCTTGTTTATGTCTCTGAATGCTTTGTCGTACTGCTGGGTTTCAACATAATGCCTGGCTCTCTGGTTGATCAGCACAAAATTGAGGCTGTCACGCTGAAGTTTAATGTTGATCTCAGCAAGTGGGTCGTTGGCTGAAACTGTCCCCTCTTCAGTAGATTTTGATGTTTGCTGGTGTTTACATCCTAATACTACTGATAATAGTAAAAGTAAAACCACCAACCGGTTGGATGGCAAAGATATTTTTAGACGCAGTTTCACACTGGGATCAGTTGAGGGATTCACGGATTTTCGCTTCCAGTTCTTCACACAAATCGGGGTTATCCTGTAACAGAGACTTAACAGCATCGCGGCCCTGGCCTAATTTGGTTTCGCCATAACTGAACCAGCTTCCGCTTTTTTTGATCACGTTAAGTTCAACACCCAGATCAATGATTTCGCCTGTCCTTGAAATGCCTTCGCCATAAACAATATCAAATTCAGCTTTCTTGAACGGTGGGGCTACCTTGTTTTTGACCACTTTTACCTTAACTCTGTTCCCGGTTATGTTTTCTCCTTCCTTTAATTGGGTAACCTTACGGATGTCGAGCCTGACGGAAGAATAAAACTTTAGTGCGTTGCCACCGGTGGTTGTTTCCGGATTGCCAAACATAACCCCGATTTTATCACGCAACTGATTGATAAAAATACATATGGAGCCTGTTTTGCTGATGTTGGCAGTGAGTTTGCGAAGTGCTTGTGACATCAGTCTGGCTTGCAACCCCATTTTCGAATCGCCCATTTCGCCTTCAATTTCACTTTTTGGCGTCAGTGCAGCAACCGAGTCAATGACAACAACATCAAGGGCAGCTGAACGGATGAGGTGGTCTGCAATTTCGAGGGCCTGTTCCCCGTGATCAGGCTGTGAGATAAGCAGGTTTTGAATATCAACCCCAAGTTTCTGCGCATAGAACCTGTCGAATGCATGCTCGGCATCAATAAAGGCAGCAATTCCACCTTTTTTCTGAGCTTCGGCAATGACGTGCAATGCCAGGGTAGTTTTTCCGGAACTTTCCGGCCCGTAAATCTCGACAACCCTGCCTTTTGGCAGCCCTCCGATGCCCAATGCTGCATCAAGACCGATTGATCCAGTAGATATGAATTCGGTTTTTTCAATCGGCTCATCACCAAGTTTCATGATGGCACCTTTGCCATAGGTTTTCTCTAAGTTTCCAAGGGTTGCTTCAAGGGCTTTCAGTTTTTCCATCCTTGCCTTATCGGCAGTTTCTTTGGCTTTGTCTGTTGTCATACAGGATTTATTTAAAGAGATTTAATATTTGATTTGCGTGGTCATCTGTCTTAACCTTTTCGATTACTTCTTCAATCACCCCCATTTCGTCAATCACGAAGGTTGTGCGGAGCAATCCTTCGTATTCTTTCCCATACATTTTCTTCACACCCCAAACACCGTAACTTTTTATGATTTTCATTTCAGGGTCGGCTAGCAATGGAAACGGCAGACTGTATTTTTCGGCAAACTTAGTATGTGATCGTTCGTCATCGGGGCTTACACCAATGACGACAAATCCTTTATCTATCATTTCATCATATTGATCGCGCAGGCTGCATGCTTCTTTGGTACAACCGGGCGTGTCGTCTTTGGGATAAAAATACAGAACAACCTTTCTGCCTGCAAACATGGAGAGGCTTACTGAGTTGCCTTGTTGGTCATTGGCAGTAAAATCAGGTGCTTTGGTTCCTTTTTCAAGCATAGTTATACATGTTAGTTTCTACAAAAATAGTGTTTTTCATGCATGTTTTGTATTGGTAAAAAAAAGAGTTATGGGTTCTGGAGTTTTATTCGTAATTCGTGATCCGTGAATCGTAATTGGTGTGCTGCCTCACGAATCGCTGATAATATATATGTGGGTTTCTTAGCATAGTGATGCTGATTTTTAGCGTTTTACCCCCAAACCAGGAACCAGAAACAAATACCCAGAACCTAGAAGAGAGCCGCTAAAAATCAGCTTTTACTGAATTATCAACTTTCAAACCACCAAACCTTCAAACCTCCAAACACTCTATTTTCCAGTCTGGTAAAAATCACAGATATTTTGTAGCCCACATTCGGTGCATGACGGTTTTCGTGCCTTACACACATAACGTCCGTGAAGGATGAGCCAGTGATGCGCTTTATGTAAAAGTTTTTCAGGTATATGGGCCACAAGTTGCTGCTCAGCCTGTAAAGGGTTCTTGGCATTTTGTGTAAGTCCGATGCGCGCCGACACCCTGAACACATGGGTGTCAACTGCCATAGCCGGCTTTTCAAAAACTACCGAAGCAACCACATTAGCTGTTTTCCGGCCAACTCCCGGAAGTTCCATGAGTTTTTCAACTTCCGAAGGAACCACTCCCCCAAACCGCTCAACCAGTGTTTTGGCCATCCCAATAAGGTTCCTGGTCTTGTTGTTGGGATAGGAACATGATTTAATTTTATCAAAAACAGCTTCATTATTTGCCTGCGACAAGGCAATGGCATCAGGGAACGTTTCAAAAAAAGCCGGGGTCAGCATATTAACCCTTTTGTCGGTGCACTGGGCCGAAAGAATCACTGCCACCAAAAGTTCGTATGGAGCCTCATAAACCAGCTCGGTTTCGGCCACAGGCATATTCTGTTCGAAATAATCAATAAACAACCTGTATTTCTGACTGATATCCATAAACTAAATTGTTAGCACCAATCCGTCGTGTGCGAGTATTGTGTTTGGAAAAATCTCTCTGGCTTCATCCAGAAATACCTGTACATCGGGATAACGCCCTGAAAAATGTCCGAGCATCAGCTTCTGTGCTTCTGATAAAACGGCCATCTGTGCAGCTTCAGCAGCTGTTGAATGAAAAGTAGCCCTCGCTTCCTTCTGGTGAATGGATATAAAGGTAGCTTCATGATACAACACATCAACTCCTTGAATAAGCTTTGCCTGTTCACGGCAAATCACCGTGTCGGTGCAATAGGCATATGATTTGGTAGTCAGAGGTTTTGAATGGCGCTCCTGTGCAGCATGAATATCATGCCCCATTTTACCGCAAGCAAGCGCAGTGACCAGAAAACCCCAAACTGGTATCCTGTGCATCAAAGGAAACGAACTAATCTTAAACCCCTCTCCTTCTGCAACAATGCAGGCATCTTCATCCGTCAGGGTTGTGAAAATGAGTTCATAACGCAGATCAGTTTCCGAAGTCTTTAGCTGCATGGAAATGATCTCGTACAATCCGGGCGGCCCTGCTATATGAAGTTTTGATTTTCGGCCCATCAGGTGCATCCCGGTGATGAGTCCGGGCAAACCAAAATAATGATCCCCATGCAAGTGGCTGATGCAAACATAATCAATCTGCATAGGGTTTAAACCTGCTTTGCGTATGTTGACCAAAGTTCCTTCGGAACAGTCAATCAGAATTTTTTGTTTTCCAATTGAAACAAGCTGACCCGAAGCATTTCTTTCGGGAGTGGGGACGGCCGAACCCGATCCCAGCACAGTTACGGTAAAACCTGCCATTGGCCAAAATTAAGTGAAAAATGAAACAGTCTTAAATGCTTTGTTGTAATTATTAAATACTGACATGCAAAAAAAAAGCCGCTTTTGAGGGCGGCTTTTGGTGCAATTGCTGATTCAGATTATTTCTTTTTCCGGGCAGCTTTTTCTTCTTTCTCTAGGTTTTCTTTGAGGCCGGCAAGTACATCCAGGTCACCAAGGGTGGTTCTTTCCAGATTCTCATTGATTTGTTTCACGGTACGCTTTGATGATTTCGCTTCATTCTGGGCGGTATCAGATTCTGACTGACGGCTTGATTGAGCGATATCTTCATGAATGCGTGAGTGTGAAAGTATGATTTTCTTGTTTTCCTTAGAAAACTCAATCACCTTGAAATCAATAGTTTCCTCAAGTCTTGCCTGAGTACCGTCTTCTTTTTTGAGGTGGCGGTTAGGAGCAAATCCTTCAACGCCGTAAGGCATAGAAACGATCATTCCCTTGTCGGAGGTAGTAATAATTGTTCCCTGATGGATGGTGCCAACAGCAAAGATATCTTCGAACACATCCCATGGATTCTCTTCCAGTTGCTTGTGTCCGAGGCTCAGCCTGCGGTTTTCTTCATCCACATCAAGTACAATAACTTCGATGCTCTCGCCAACTTTGGTAAACTCGGCTGGATGTTTGATTTTCTTCGACCATGAAAGGTCGGAAATATGAATCAGTCCGTCAACGCCTTCTTCCATTTCAACAAAGATGCCGAAATTGGTAAAGTTTCTTACGGTGGCGGTGTGTTTGGAGTTAACCGGATACTTGGTCTTAATGTTGTCCCATGGGTCGGGGATCAGCTGCTTCATGCCCAGCGACATTTTGCGTTCTTCGCGGTCGAGGGTCAGGATTACTGCTTCAATTTCGTCGCTAACTTTGAGGAAGTCCTGAGCAGTGCGTAGATGCTGTGACCATGACATTTCAGATACGTGAATCAAACCTTCAACTCCCTGAACGATTTCAATAAAGGCACCATAGTCAGCAATAACAACAACTTTACCTTTAACAGTATCGCCTACCTTGAGGTTTTCGTCCAGTGCATCCCACGGATGTGGTGTCAACTGTTTAAGACCAAGGGCAATACGTTTTTTGTTATCGTCAAAATCAAGGATAACAACCTTTATTTTCTGGTCGAGTTCAACGATTTCTTCCGGATGGTTGATGCGGCCCCACGAAAGGTCGGTGATATGAATAAGTCCGTCAACACCGCCAAGGTCAATAAACACCCCATAGGTAGTAATGTTCTTCACAGTGCCTTCGAGTACCTGACCTTTTTCGAGTTTGCTGATGATCTCGGTCTTCTGTTGCTCAAGTTCATCTTCGATAAGGGCTTTGTGCGAAACAACCACGTTCTTGTATTCCTGATTGATTTTTACAACCTTGAATTCCATGGTTTTGTCCACGTAAATATCATAGTCACGGATGGGTTTCACATCAATTTGCGATCCAGGAAGGAAGGCTTCGATGCCAAACACATCCACGATGAGTCCACCTTTGGTGCGACACTTCACATAACCATTGATAATTTCCTCTTTTTCAAAAGCTTCGTTAATTCTATCCCATGAACGGAGGATGCGTGCTTTTTTGTGAGAAAGCATCAGCTGACCGCTTTGGCCTTCCTGATTTTCCACATAAACTTCGACTTTATCGCCGATTTTTAGCTCCTGATTGTAGCGGAATTCCGAAACAGGGATTACGCCATCGGATTTAAAACCAATGTTGACAACGATTTCCCGATTGTTTTTTCCCACCACGATGCCATCAATTACTTCATGATCGCCAATGGAACTCAGGGTTTTGTCATACATTTGTTCGAGCTTGTTGCGCTCATCTGAAGAATAGAACTCGTGCTTTTTACCAATGGCATCCCAATCAAAGTTGGCAGGTTGCTCCATCTTCACTTTTTCCTTAAAACGAGGTTTAGAAACCACAGGAACAATATCCTCTTCGGTTTCAACCACGATTGGTTCGGCTGCTTCAGCTACAATCGGTTCGGCTGCTTCAGCTTCAACTGGTTCATCTGCTTCAGCTACAATTGGTTCGGCTGTTTCTGCCACTTCTTCGCTAACGTTTTCCGCAGCTTCGGCTTCAACAGCCGTTTCATCTGACCCGGCTTCTACAGGGATAACTTCTTCCTGCTCGGGATTGATGATGTCTTCGTTTTCAGTCATTTAATTAATTACTTGTACCCGTCATACTTATCCGGTATATTCTGTCGGGGAGGTTAAACTTATTTAGTGATTTCAAGACACTGGTTAAAACCAAGTTAGCCAGCACCGGAAGGTCCTAAAAACAAGGCTGCAAAAGTAGGAAAATATCTGGTAATAAAAAATATATGCCGGCTATTTTTTACCACTAAGCCTTATTCCGTACTTTTGCCGTCCTGAATTTTGAATGAAAACTGAACTTTTATGGCCCTGAACTGCGGAATAATAGGACTGACAAATACTGGTAAAACCACTATTTTCAACTGTATGTCAAACACCAAAGCAGAAGCATCGGCATTTGCTTTCAGCGCGACCAAGTCAAATATTGGCATGGTAGAAGTGCCTGATCCACGTTTGGTGGAGATTGACAAACTGATCCGCTCTGCCAAAGTTGTTCCGGCCACCGTCGAGATTGTTGATGTGCCCGGATTGGCCAAAGGAGCCAGCCAGGGCGAAGGAGTGGGAAATAAATTCCTAGCCGACATTCAGCAAATGGATGCACTTATCCATGTTCTTCGCTGCTTCGACAGTGATGATTTGCCTCATATTGAAGGTTCTGTTGATCCGGTCCGCGACATGGAAATTGTTGACCTTGAACTTCAGGTGCGCGACCTTGATCTCGTGATGCGTAAAATTCAAAGGGTAGAAAAACTGGTTAAAGTGGGCGATAAAGATGCGAAAAAGGCACTGGATGTGCTTCAGGTGTATCGTGATCACTTCGAGAACTTCGGTAACGCGCGTACTGCCCCTGTTTCGGATGATGACAGGAAGTACATTCAGGAGCTTCAGCTGCTAACTGCCAAACCTGTTATTTTTGTGTGCAATGTGGACGATGCTTCAGCAACAGGCGGCAACCCTTATTCGGCTGCTGTTGAAAAAGCCCTTGAAGGCCATCATGCACAGGTGATTGTAATAGCAGGCAAACTCGAAGCCGAAATAGCCGAACTCGAAGAGTCTGACGACAGGGAAATGTTCATGGCTGATGCCGGCCTTACAGAACCAGGAGTAAACAAGCTTATTAGGGCTGCCTATGAACGTCTCAACCTGCAGTCTTTCTTTACTGCCGGGCCAAAAGAAGTAAGGGCATGGACAATAAAAAAGGGGATGACAGCACCACAGGCTTCAGGTGTCATCCACTCCGATCTTGAACGGGGATTTATAAGAGCTGAAGTGATGAAGTATGATGACTTCATCAGGTTCAAATCAGAACAAGGTGTCAAAGACGCCGGAAAGTTTCATGTCGAAGGAAAAAATTACATCGTTGAAGATGGCGATATACTGCACATTAGGTTTAATGTCTGATCACGCGGCGCTATTCAACCAGACCAGCCGGCAGGTCAATCCCTTTGTCAGCATATGCTTTCAAGATCATTTTATTCTTCAATGAATCATTAAAGTAGTTCTTTATAACAGATTCAGCAACAGGCCGTAATCTGAAATTCCAATGATTAGCCGCTTCAACAATATGGGATGCGGAAACTTCGTCCAGATACCTTAAAAACAACAAGGCATTCATGGCGTTTATGCGGGTCAGAAAATCAAAACTGCGTCCTGAATAATCCACAAGCTCAGGAATGTACTCATGTTGGCCTGCATTAATGGCGATTCGTAACCATTCAATCCTGATGTTGAGCCCCGGAAATCCACGTTCATGTGCTGTTAATTGGAGATAATCACTAGTCTTTTCCGGAAAAAGTTCTGTTAGTTTTTTCAATGCAGACACAATATTGGAGTAGGAAGTATCAGAAAGCATCCTGATTTCCTGTTCATTGGAAGGTTTATGATGCGTTTTCAGATTATTGATTGCTGCGCGACGCACTAACGGATCGGCATCTGCAAGTGCAACAGTAAAAAGTTCACGGCATTGGCTGCCCGAGTCACCAGACAGCTGGGAAAGTATCTCAGCTTTGTTCAGGTGAAACTTTTCCCGGCGAAACTGATCTATAAATACTTCTTTTTTAGCTGATATGTCTGTCGTGCGCAATGCCGTGAGTGCTTCATACCTGTCAATCAGGTTTCCGGCACCGGAAGCCTGCGCCAGTAAGGTTTCTGCAGAGCGGGGAAAGTTCATGATTTTCAGGATTCTTTCCCCTGGGTCGAACAAAACGAATGCAACTTTTTTGGATCCTTCCCATTGATGATCGACAGTTAGTTCAGCCTGACTGATAAAGGCATTCAGTGAACTAATACTGCCATCATCATAGTGGATTTCGATAACTGCCGGAAACCGGAACAAAGGCCGAAGCTCATCAGTTTCCTGTATCTGGCGAATGCGCAGCTGCAGTTTGTTGCCACTGATTTCCTGACTGATTTCGAGCTCCGGCTCTCCTCCCCTGAGCACCCACTGCTCAAAAAAATGATCGGCACTTCGGCCGGTGACTTCCTGAACAGCCCGCATCAGGTCAGGGGTCCAAGCCTCCTGATATGCGTGTTTCTTCAGATAATGCGTCATAACTCGCCTGAAGTCTTTATCGCCCAGTTCATCACGCAGCATATCGAGAACCAGAGAGCCTTTGGGATACCAGCGATCAACACCGCTTCCGCTGTGCGCAAGCGGAAGCCTGTCCTTCTTACCGGCTGCCAATACCCGTTGTTTCTCCCTGATCCGTTCCCACTGGTAGTGATTTTCGCCATAAACTTCCCGTTCAAACAATTTTGCGTAATAAGTCGCCAAACTTTCGGTTAACCAGACATCCATTGGGCGCAGGTGCGAAACATAGTTTCCAAACCATTGGTGAACGAGTTCATGAATATTCACATTCACATAATTGCGTTCCCAGAACGCACGCTCATCAATGTGCATAAAATCACCAAAAACGGTGGAAGTAGTTGTTTCCATACCACCATAAAGATAATCGGCAACAGGGGCCTGGCGGTAAACTTCGTAGGGATAAGGAAGACCAAATTCGTTTTCGCAGTAAGCGATCATTTCGGCCATATGGCGGTAGGTTGGACCTACGTTTCCGGCCCTGTCCGGATAATACCATAATTCGCACGGCAGCCCTTTTTTGGTCATGAACTCATGAACTCTATAATCACCGATAACAAGGGCTGTAGAAAAGAATGGGTGGTTGCGATACATTTTGTAGTGCCAGGTTGTTGTTTTGTCGTTGTTTCTCACAACTTTTTCCCTGACACCATTGGAAAAGACCATATACTTTTCATCGAAAGTTACAAACATATCTACTGTAAGCCGGTCATCGGCAAAGGGCAGCCATCGGTAGGGCCTGTGCGCCCATATCTGTTTTGTTCTCCTTCCGGTAGTATCGTCCCATCCAATAAAAAACAAGTCAAATGTGGGTCTGACAACGTAATCAACAGATAGTTCATGGGTAGCCCCTTTGCGGGTATTAGCGGGCAGGGAAATTATCAGGCTGTCTCCATTTTGCCTGTATGCGGCATCTTTTCTGTCAATCCTGACATAATTGATGGAAAAATCAGGCGCAAAAAAAACAACTGAATCCACATAGCTTCTGGTTTGACGAAAAAGGAAGCTGGCATTGCCTGAAACCATTTTTTCGTAGGGATCAATAGAGAGTTTGGCTGTCAAATGTTCTATGTCAATGAGTTTTACGGGTTGATAGCGGTACTCATCATCATGAAAACACACCGCAGCCTCATTTTGACCAACACTTCCCAAACACAGAAGCATACCCAGCACACCCAGGATGTGCCTTGTATATTTTTCAGGTTTCATAACCTACTTTTGTGCAAATGTGCACAATTATCAGGTCGAATAGCCAATCTGCTGGTTGTCATTAAGGCTGTTTAGCGCCCTTTGCCATTTTTTTTTGATTTGCATTCCTTTTCGATGGAGAATTTATAAATCATTGTGTCAGCACAAAAGGACAAATAAGGTATTTACCTGTTGAAATCGATTGCACTCTGAAAAGGAGAAAGGTTTTTACATATTACTAAGAACTAATCTATTCATAATCATAGATATACATGCCATTCCTTAAATTTTACTGTCAGGAAAATGTGCGAGTTGGCATCATTATACCTACTTTAGCCGCCGTTTTGACGCTTATTCATTTTACACGAGAAAGAACATACTTATGAATCATATAAATTCAGTTATTACAGGTACAGGCAGTTACATTCCGGAGAAGATTATTCGGAATGCAGAATTTATGGAACAGGTTTTCTTTGAAAAAGACGAAACGGTTATTGAAAGTTCGGGTGAAGAGGTTATCCGTAAATTTCGCGATATCACAGGAATAAAGGAACGGCGCTGGGTTGATTCGGACATGAACAACTCGGGCATGGGTTTGATTGCTGCACAAAAAGCCATTGAATCGGCAGGCATTGACCCTGAAACTATTGATCAGATCATTGTAGCCCATAACTTTGGTGATGTTTCGACAGAAACCATACAAACCGACATTGTCCCCAGTCTTGCATCCAGAATTAAACACAGACTAGGAATACGCAATCCTCAGTGCATTCCATACGATATTATTTTTGGATGCCCGGGCTGGATTCAGGGAATCATTCAGGCAGATTCATTTATCAAGTCAGGTTTGGCCAACAGATGTCTGATCATTGGGACAGAAACTCTTTCACGGGTAGTGGATGTTTATGACCGTGACACCATGATTTTTTCTGACGGTGCTGGTGCTGTAATACTCGAAAAGTCTGAGAGAGCTGACAATTCAGGAATTTTGGCCACAGCTACAGTATCTCATACTATTGACGAAATCGGATATCTTTTCATGGGCAAATCCAATGCACCTGAAAGTGACCCGAATATCAGGTTCATCAAAATGCATGGCAGAAAGGTTTATGAATACTCTCTAAGCCAGGTTCCCTTAGCGATGAAAGCCGCTCTTGACAAATCGGGTATTGATATTGATCAGGTTAAAAAAGTTCTGATCCATCAGGCCAATGAGAAAATGGATGAAGCAATTATTCAACGTTTCTACAGGCTTTATGGCCGCAAAGCCAACCCGGAGGAAATCATGCCAATGAATATCAGTGAACTGGGTAATAGTTCTGTGGCTACAGTGCCAACACTGTACGATATGATCCTGAACAACCGGATTCCTAAACATACTATTTCGTCAGGTGACATTCTTCTTTTTGCCTCGGTTGGTGCAGGCATGAACATTAATTCATTTGTTTACAGGCAATAGAGTCAATTAAACTGTTGTTTACAGTTTTGTTGCTTTCACCAGACAATAAACGAGGTTTATCTGCATTCTACAGATAAATCAATAATCAATTTCATGACAAAAAAGGTTTTGGTTCTTGGGGCAAGCAACAAAAGCGGCAGGTTTTCGTTTCTTGCCATGCACATGCTCATGGATCACGGATATGAGGTTGTTGCCATTGGCAGACGAAGTGACGATACAGGAGTGATTGAAATCAGAGACAGCATACCTGTAGTCGACAATCTGTACGCAGCAACAATATATCTAAGACCTGATTATCAGACTGATTACACAGACATCCTTATTGGTCTTAAGCCGGAAAGAGTTATTTTTAACCCGGGAACGGAGAACAGTGTTTTGTCTGAAATACTGAGCAAGAATGGGATAAATGTTATTGAAGGGTGTACATTGGTGATGCTTCAATCAGGCACTTTTTAGTTTGAGCTTGGCTTAACCAGTGATCTAAGTCAATTCATGGTCAGGTCAATAAATTGGATAAATTTGCAAAACAATTGGTCTCAAAACACGATTCAGATGAAGATAAAGCCTTCTGCTTTTAAAAATGAGCGCACCTATGTATCGTTGGCAAAGTTCCTGATGATTCCTGTCCTGCTTATTCTCAGCACAACTTTGTCATCGCAACCTGAATGTGAAATCAGCTCCGACCTTCCAATGCCAGTGTGTCAGGGAACCTTTGTGTCTCTATCGGTTCCTTTCGTTGAAGGGTACACCTATCTTTGGCAGCCAGGAGGACAAACCACTTCCGAAATACTTGTGAAAGCAACAGAAAACAAAAATTTCAGGGTTACAGTTACGGACCCTGCAAATAACGAAGAATGTCTTAGTGCGCCTTTTACAATATCCATCAGACCTTCATTTGAGGTTGATATACAGCAGGTACAGCTCACCTGTACCAACGGCGACAACGACAATGGCAACACAGCAATGCTTCAGGCTAGTGCCAGCGGAGAGTCTTCATTCTTTACCTACAAATGGGACGTCAGACCAATACAAATCGCGCCTGGAAATCCTTCACTTGCCATAGGGTTAAAGGCTCATCTTTGGTATTTCATTACAACGACGGACGAATATGGCTGCTCCCGCCTCGACTCCATCTTTACTGTGGCATATGCAAATCCTGATGTGGAAATCACCTCAGATCCCGACACTGCATATATTCAAAACCCATTTGTAAAGTTTTCATTTGAAAACCTTATCCCTGATTCTGTTGCTATAACAAACCATTTCTGGGATTTTGGCGACGAATCACCAACGTCCGACCTGCTCACCCCCGTGCATCTCTATCGTGAAGAAGGCACCTATAGCACCGTTTTGAGTGTGTTTAACCCGCAAGGATGCGACACCGTGTTTACCAAAGAAGTAAAGGTGCTGCCTGTCAAGCTCAAAGTTCCGAATATTCTAACACCCAATGGCGATGGAAACAACGATGTATTCCTGATTACCGAAGCACCTCCAACCAACAATGATGAACTTCCTCCACTGAAATTAAGTTTGAATGAAGGAACTAAGCCCCTATCGCTCTTTTACCGAAGTACATCGCTCGTGATTTTTAACAGACAAGGCCGGATTGTATATGAATCTGATGATTACCAGAACGATTGGGATGGCGGTAACTTGCCCGATGGTGTATATTTTTATGTGCTCAAATGTTTCGGATGGAAAAGCAACGAAGTCTATCAGGGTTCAGTAACGATTATGAGGGGTCGGTGACAAATTGCCGGCTAAATCAACGTGCAGTTTTTTGATTACTTTTGCCGATGTATTTTAAGAATCTGAAAAGATTAATACCATGAAAAAACTGATATCTGTGATGCTGGTCAACTTGTTGACAGCTGCTATATTTCTTTCATGCAGCAGTAACAATGCAGATAAACTGCCTGCCGGACTGGTGAACAATCCCAAAAGCGCATCCGGGAACGTAGATTATGGAGTAGCAGTGATCGAGTTCAGCAAAATGGAGCATGATTTTGGGAGGCTGATTCAGGGCGAAAAAGTCAGTTATTCCTATAAATTTACAAATACTGGCAAATCAGATTTGATAATAAGTAAAGTAAGTGCAAGTTGTGGATGCACAGCCAGTAAGTACTCCAAAGAACCTATCAAACCAGGTAAAGAAGGCAAGGTTGAAGTAACCTTTGATTCCAACGGACAAAGAGGAATGGTGAATAAAACTGTTACTGTGGTCACCAACACGCAACCACAAACAACCATTTTGCGTTTAAAAGCTCAGGTAATTACCCCAGGAAATTAATTAATCAATACAATATGAATCTATTAACAATCTTTTTGTTCGGGCCGCCAGCAGATGGCCAACAAGGCAGTTCAATTATGTCATTTCTGCCTTTGATACTGATTATGGTCGTGTTTTACTTCTTTTTCATCAGACCACAGATGAAAAAAGCAAAAGACCAGAGAAAGTATCGTGAAGCATTAAAAAAAGGTGATAAAATTATTACTGTTGGCGGTATTCATGGTAAAATTGCCGACGTAAATGAAACTACCCTGCTCATCGAAGTTGAAGGAGGAAACAAACTGCTTATTGAAAAATCTGCAGTTGTGATGGATCCTTCCCAGATTGGACAAGGTAAATAATTCCACCCCCGGATTGGTTTGTCGGGCTTCTTATGCAGACAAAAAAACCAACTTCACCGAAAGAGGGAAAAGAGAACGATAAAAGAAGGATTCGTGTTGTAATCTATTTTATCTGCGTTCTTCTTTCGGCTTTCTTTTGGCTTATGATCAAATTAAGCCAGGACTATACGATAAACATCCATGTCCCTGTTGTATTCACCGGAATTCCGGCTGAATTTACCGTTAGTGGTCAAAAGGTTAACACATTGCATGCAACGGTAAGTGAGCGAGGATTTGTTTTGTTAAGGCTTCACTATGCCAAAATGATCAAACCGCTCGAAATTTCTTTAACAACAGTTCCGTACCGAAAGATCAACCAAAATGAGTATTTCATAAGCTCGGGCAATCTGAAAGTTTTGTTGGCTGCTGTAATGGGACTCGATGAAAACAACATCGGAATGAAAGAGGATCAGTTGTCATTCAGGCTCGACAATTTGTCCACCGCTGTGGTTGAAATCGTGCCTGATATTCAATTGTCTTATCGGCAACAATATGGTCAGTTTGGTAATATTGAACTGGAGCCCAGAACCATAACAGTTTATGGCCCATCGACAGTGATCGACACGCTGAAACAAGTTTACACCTCGGCCATAACAGGATCTGATATCCATGAATCAGTCACTGCATCAGTTTCTGTTAACCTTCTGAATGGTGTATTGCAAAGCAAAACCAGCAATGTGAATGTGATTATTCCGGTAGAACAGTTCACCGAGTCATCACTTCTGGTCAATATAAGCATACCTGATTATGCGCAGAAGCTAAAAACATTTCCCGACAAGGCTGAGGTTTTCTACCTGGTACCCATGAAAGAGTTCATGAGAATCCAGCCTTCATTGTTCAGTGTTGTCCTCGATACCCTGGGCTTGTCCCAAAGAAAACAACTTTTGAACATCAGGTTAGACAAATTTCCTGAGCAGGTGCATATCAGACAAATACAACCCGCCGCTGTTGAATATATATTGGTTGATAAATGATCAAAGTAGGGATCACAGGTAATATAGGAAGCGGCAAAAGTTTCATTTGCAGCATCTTTGAAAAGCTTGGCATCTCAGTTTTTCAAGCTGACAAGATAGCCGGAGAACTATATTACGAATCTGAAGTCAGGAGTAAGCTTGAAGGAAAGCTTGGAAATGGATTTTATGATGAAAACGGCAGTCTCATCAGGGCTAATCTCTCAAAACGGATATTTTCAGATCAGGAGGCTTTAAGGTTTGTTGAAGAACTAATTCATCCTCTTGTCAGGCAGCGCTTTATAAAATGGACCGAATCATTCAGCAACGACCCCTATGTTTTGTATGAAGCTGCGATCATGATTGAAACAGGACACTGTAAGTTTATGGACAAACTGATCTATGTAGCTGCAGATGAGCAACTCAGATTCGACAGAATATGTAAACGAGATACCTTAAGCCCTGAAGAAATCAGAAAAAGAATGGGTAATCAGTGGCCGGATGAAGAAAAAATTCCCTTGGCAGACTTTGTCATAAACAATAACCAGGAAATATTGCTGATCCCACAAGTGCTGAGTATTCATCAGCTGCTGATCAATGCGCATAAAAGAATGTAAAACCAAAAATTAATCAGAAATGGAGCATATAACGCCAGGAATTGGTTCGAGGGTAATGCACCCCGAGTTTGGAAAAGGAGTAATCATTCAGGTGTACTCAGATTCTTATGAAATTACTTTTTTTGATTATGGGGTGAAAACCATACTAAAATCATTCAAGGGGATAGAAGTAACGGACTACGTGGGTAGCGAAACAGATCTGGTTAGTTTCGAAAAAGTGGAAAGAGTGTTCCACAGATTGTTGAACAAAATTACCGATATCCAGGAAGTTGTGCCCATTGGAAGCCGCTGGAAAGGTGGTGTTGTACTGCTTCAGCCAGCCGACAGAAACCTTAAAGCTAAAGAAATACCGGTCGAAAACTTCTTCCACAAAATCGTGATGGTACGCGACCGGCTTCGTGTGATGGAACAAAGAATCAACAGTTCGAAGCTTGATGAGGATGAGAAAATTAACCTGCAGCAATACATAACGCGTATTTACGGCAGCCTGACCACCTTCAATGTTTTGTTTGCCGACAAGGATGATTATTTCGTCGGGGAACAAACATGAGGCAGTTGTTCCTGTTTTTATTGCTGATGTTGACGGTTTCGTCGCTAGCCATGAAACCGGAAGGTGACAAAACGCCTGGATTCTCTGTAAAACCCCATTATGGCTTTATCATTATCCACTCCAGAGACATCGTCGCTGTTAGGGAGTCGTATCCAAAAGGCCTGATGTTTGAGGCTTTCAGCTACAACAGCGGTAAGGAGATCTACGACCAATGTGCCTGCTCTGCACGAACAGGTCTCAGTCTGGCTTATTGGGACTATGACAATCCTGATATACTGGGAAGGGGAATTGACCTTTCCGTTTTTCTTGAGCCAGTGTTTCAGATCAACAAGAACACGAGTTTCAGTTTTAAAGGTGCAGCCGGGGTATCTTATCTCAACAAACCCTACGATCCGCTAACCAACCCCAATAACCTGAGCTATTCAACCCGTTTTTCATTTAACCTGGCCACCGGAGTTCATCTCAATATAGCACTCAGCTCACAAATTCAGCTGCAAATGGCTGGTAACTATAACCACATATCAAACGGAGGCATTAAAGAGCCAAACAAGGGGATCAACTACCCAACTGCTTCTTTAGGAGTTTTGTATTTTACACAGAAGCCGGGCACCAGGCAGCAAGTCCGGGCAATCCCCGAAGAAAATATTGAGCGTTCCGACCGTCTAAGTATCCATGTTTCAGGAACCAACAAACAGGTCGAACTGAAGCGGTATTACCCAATTGCCGGAATTGCCCTTCAATATATGAAAACTGTTAGCAGGCTGAACGCAGCAGGCATTGAGTTTGACTGGGTATGGCATGGGGCAAACGATCATATTGCCCGGCGCTCAGGGATAAATGGCAATGCTGTAAGCTTTGGAGTTGGCGCTGGAAATGAGTTTATATTGGGAAAGTTTCTTTTTCAGCAGTATTTTGGGGTGTATCTCAAAAAATCGATTGTTGAAACAAGGGATATATACCAACGGTATGGCTTGTCATACAAGGCCGGAAAACATTTCAGGCCCGGCGTTGGGTTAAGGGCTCATGGTCATGTTGCCGATTTCCTTGATCTCCGGGTAGGATGGAATTTCTAGTTCCTGTTTCTGTGCTACAAGTCAATAGCTTACCGGTTCTTTAAAAATTCAGCTGTTTGGGTAAAATATGACCACAAAAACCTCCGGGAATCTTCATCTAACTCAACCTGGTCCAATGCATTCTTCATGCAGTTTAGCCAATGGTTTTTGGCTTTTTCGGTGATCGGAAATACCATATGTCTCATTCTGAGTCTGGGATGTCCCCTGCGTTCGCTATAGGTAGCCGGGCCACCCAGATACTGAACCATAAAAAGATACAGCCTTCTTTCGGCTGCCTCCAGATCGCCCGGATACATGGGCAACAGAACACTGTCATTCCTTACGCCTTCATAAAACAACTCGATAAGGCGGCGTATGTTCTCGCTACCAATTCTTTCATAATAAGACAATTGCATTTGGAGACAGTATCAGGGTTTGTAACCACGTTTGCGGGCAGCTTCTTCGAGCCGCTTCTGAAAGCCCGACTTTTTCACTGGCTTCTTTTTGTTGATTTCTATCTGTGCTCTGAGTTTATCTTCATTGATGGCTAATCTGAAAATATACATCTGACCGAACGTGATCAGGTTTGCAAGCAGGTAATAATAACTCAGACCTGAAGCATAGTTGTTGAACAGGCCAAGAAACATAATCGGCATCAGATACATCATGGTTTTCATGCCTGGAAGCTGGGTTGCCTGGGCACCCATCATTTGATTGTTCAGATAGGTGTAGAAGATCGTGGAAATAGTCATAAGGAGCGTAAACAAACTGACATGGTCCCCGTAGAAAGGAATATTGAAAGGCAGGTTCACGATGCTGTCAAAACTGCTGAGGTCGTCCGCCCACAGAAAGGGTTGCTGCCTGAGTTCAATACTTGAAGGAAAAAACCTGAACATCGCTATAAGAATAGGCATCTGAAGCAGCATAGGAATGCATCCCGACATCGGATTTGCCCCTGCCCTTTTGTACAACTGCATAACAGCCTGTTGTTTTTTCATGGCGTCCTCCGGCTTCGGGAATTTTGCCGTAATCTCATCAATTTCAGGTTTCAACACCCGCATTTTGGCCGAAGAATGATATGTTTTGTAGGCAATTGGAAACAAAATTATCTTTAGAAGCAATGTAAGCACAAGGATAACAATTCCATAATTCCATCCATAGGATCCCAAAAAATTAAACACAGGGATAACAATGTATATATTTATCCAGGCAAGGAGGAAGAAGCCCCAGCCTAAAGGTATCTGTCGCTCCAGGTCAAGATTGTAGGCTTTCAATTCCTTGAAACTGTTGGGACCAAAATAAAGCGACATTGGAATGGTCTGCTTGGCTTCGAGGCTGAAAGGCAAGTCAATACTGGCTTGAAGTGTTTTGAGATACTTAGGATGTGAAGCATCCGTTTTGGTAAGAGTTTTCAACACTGCATTCTCAAAATAATTACCGGCAATAAGTGTTACCGTAAAAAATCTTTCTTTAAACGAAATCCATCTCAATCTCGTCTTTATGGACTCCTCATCATCCTTGGTTTCCGAAAGGTAATCCACATCATCCATCAGGTGCTTGAAGTATATGGTTGATCCATTAAAACGGTCAATACTCTTTTCATGTTGCAACTGATCAATAACAAAATCAATACTCATGAAGTTAGTATTGAGGGCTACTATCTTGTCCATACCCACAAGATTCAGGTTAAAACCCAACAGGTATTCGCTGTCCCCGATGATATATTCGTATTCAATATATCTGTCAGGATCGGTGCTGCCATCAGGCAAATCGGCGAACAGGCGCATCGAAAATACCAGGCTGTCGTTTTCAGCTACCTGAGGAATTATATTGTCGAGTGGTTGTCCGTTTAAATATGGCTTAAAATAAAAACTCCTTGTGTTGATGATGCGGTTCTGGGCGAAGAACGAAAGGTCAAATCCAACTGTTGCCGGATCGAACAGCTGAAGCGCTGAAGAATCATAAGAGCGGTAATTCTTTAATACTGCATTTTCTACAAAACCGCCTTTTGCAGTAAAACTTAGGGTAAATAAATCATTTCCAACTTCATAAATCGTATCATTACCAACTGAGGAGGAAGCGAAAGCCCCGAACTTATCTTTTAACACCTGATATTCAACTGGTGTATTTGCAACAACTTGATCCGTTTCAATTTCGGATACCTGATTCATTTTTTGTGTGGCTTCAGCAGCCATACGAATTGAATCAAGCAGTTTGTGCTGTTGTCGTACCACGTTCACCGAATCAATTTTTCGTTGCCTTTCGGCCATCTCCTCTTTGGAAGGAGTCATCCAAATGGAATAACCAATGAGAATGGCTGCTATAAGTATAAATCCGATAATGGTGTCTCTGTTCATGGAATGCTTAATGAGGGTTCAGAAAATGAAGTGCAAAAATAGAACAATTCGATGTAATCGGGGCTAATAATCAGCTGTCAGTTATCATCTCTTACAGATGAGTGTGCCAGAACTGCTGCCACAAAACCTGAAAAAAGCGGATGGGGATTGGCTACCGTGCTTTTGTACTCTGGGTGAAACTGCACCCCGACAAACCAGGGATGTCCTTCAAGTTCAACAATTTCGACGAGATCTTCTTCAGGATAAATGCCTACAGGTTTCATGCCATTGTCGAGAAATTGCTGACGGTAGTGGTTGTTGAATTCAAAACGATGGCGATGTCTTTCCGAAACATGTTCTGCGCCATACATTCCAAATACTTTGGAATCAGTATTCAGGCGGCAAGGATAAGCCCCAAGCCTCATAGTGCCTCCCAAATCATGTATCTTTTTCTGGCTTTCCATAAGGTCAATCACCGGAGCAGATGTTTTTGGGTTCATTTCCGTTGAATGTGCATCGGTATAGCCCAGCACATTACGGGCGAATTCAATTACAGCACACTGCATGCCGAGGCAAATGCCGAAAAACGGGACTTTTTTTGTGCGGGCATATTCAATGGCTAATATTTTTCCCTCAATGCCTCGCGAACCAAAGCCAGGAGCGACGAGAATACCATCAACGTCGTTGAAATGCATACTCAGGTTGTCCTTATTGATTTGTTCACTGTGCACATGCTTGATCCTTACCGAACATTCGTTAACAACTCCGGCATGGATAAATGATTCATGGATTGATTTGTATGCGTCTTTCAGTTCAACATACTTTCCCACAAGTGCTATATTGACTCCAGCCTTCGGGTTTTTCAACCTCGAAAGGAAGTTTTTCCAATTGGTTATATCAATTTTTTCTGAATAGGTTGTATGGGTTATCCTGAGCACTTCAAGATCGAGTTTCTCCTGAAGCATAAGGACTGGAACATCATAAATTGAGTCAGCATCAATACTTTCGATAACTGCTGAGGGAGTAACATTGCAGAATTGAGCAATTTTGTTTCTGATACCTTCATTCAGGTGGTGTTCGGTGCGACAGACAATGATGTCGGGCTGAACTCCCTGTTCGAGCATTGTTTTAACAGAGTGTTGGGTGGGTTTTGTTTTGAGTTCACCGGCTGCTGACAGGAAGGGAACAAGGGTCAGGTGCACAACGGCACAGTTTTTTCCCATCTCCCAGCGCATTTGCCTTATGGCCTCAATGAATGGGAAAGATTCAATATCTCCAACTGTTCCTCCTATTTCGGTAATAACAAAATCAAATTGTCCGGTTATCCCAAGCAGCCTGATGCGTCTTTTTATTTCGTCGGTAATATGAGGGATCACCTGAACTGTTGTACCAAGAAACTCTCCCCTGCGTTCCATATTAATCACATGCTGGTATATCCTTCCTGTTGTCACATTGTTGGCCTGAGACGTAGGAGAATTTGAAAACCGCTCATAATGACCAAGGTCGAGGTCGGTTTCAGCGCCATCTTCGGTCACATAACACTCACCATGTTCATAAGGGTTCAGGGTACCGGGATCAACATTGATATAGGGATCGAGTTTCTGAATAGTGACAGCAAACCCCCTGCTTTTAAGGAGTTTGGCCAATGAGGCTGAAATGATGCCCTTACCAAGCGATGATGTTACACCTCCGGTAACAAAGATGTATTTTGCTTCTTTCATGGAACACTTGCTGTTTCAGCAGGCAAATGTAAAACTTAAATCGGATTAAAACAGAGGGATATCCGTGTTAAAATATCCCTCTATTTATTAACATCAGGCCGGTATTAATAATACCTGTAACTCTTCACTTTACCAAGATGACGGGCGAGCCTGATTACCTGACTGGTGTAACCAAATTCGTTGTCGTACCAAAGATAAACAATCACCGTTTTGCCATCTGCAGAAACCTGAGTTGCCGGACTATCGTATATACATGCACAAGAGTCGCCTATGCCGTCGGAGGAAACAAATTCAGTGGAATTGCTATACCTGATCTGCTCAATAAGCGTACCCCGCAGCGAAGCATCCAGGAACATCTCATTGATTTCTTCAAGGCTGCTGGGCCTGTTTAACTCAACAGTGAGTATGGCAAGCGAAACGTTTGGAACAGGCACGCGAACTGCATTGGACGTGAGCTTGCCTTTTAATGAAGGTATCGCTTTGGCGGCAGCAGAGCCTGCACCTGTTTCCGTTATAACCATGTTTAACGGAGCTGAACGTCCGCGTCTGGTCTTTTTGTGGTAGTTATCCAACAGATTCTGGTCGTTGGTGTATGCGTGAATGGTTTCAATATGGCCCTTAACAACGCCAATCTTTTTCTCGAGCACCTCGAGCCCTGGCACGATAGCATTGGTTGTGCAGGATGCTGCGGAAAAAATTCTTTCCAGATCAATATCTACACTGTTCTGATTCACTCCGTAAACAATATTAGGTATGTCGCCTTTTCCGGGAGCTGTAAGCAATACTTTTGACACTCCTTTTGATTTCAGGTGGCGCGACAAATTTTCCCTATCCCTAAAAACACCGGTATTATCAATAACCAAAGCATCAAAAATACCTTCAGCTTCATAATCAATATCCTCCGGATTATTTGCCGCAATAAACTTGATGATTTGACCATTTACGACCATAGCTTTGTTTTCGAGGTCTTCGTTGGCGACTCCGTTGAATGTTCCATGAACAGAGTCTTTTCTGAACAGGGAGATTCGTTTTCTGATGTCGTCAGCAGAATTGGAGCGTGTAACAATAGCTCTGAGTCTCAGATGTGATCCGTCACCGGCAAATAAAGCCAGTTCGCGTGCCAGTAGCCTTCCAATTCGGCCAAACCCATACAGCACAACATCCTGTGTTTTGTTGCTTCGCGGTTTAACTTTGATGAATGCCTTAAGCTTGTCGGCTACAAATGCATGAACATCGGCATACATATGCTTCTCGTCTGTCCATTCCGAATTAAGGCGGCCGATATCAATGCGTGCCGGGGCCACTTCCTGCGCCAGAATAGCTCTTGCTATCAATAGCGAATCCTGAACACGCACAGGTTTCTTTAAAATTGTTTCCGCCCTGATATGCTTGTTTAAGATTTTTCCGGCACCTCTGTTTACCAGAACAGATCTGAGTAAAATAAGCTCGATGGATTTATCATACCAGAGGCAACCGATAACTCCAATAAGCTCTGTGGCTGCTTTCTCGCTATCAATCCATGATTTAAGTGAAGAATTGAATTGTTCCATACGGGTTTTGATTATTGTGGTGTTAAAAAGTGTACCAAGTAATTTATTCACAGAATGATACAAAAAAACAAGGTGGTTAGCCTGGTTTCCTGCAAATATATAAAAACACCGCAATCGTTTTCGGAAAAAAAACAGGGAGAAAAATCCCCCTGTCTCTTTTAACCAAAACCTAATAAAAAAATCTTACACTTCAGAATAAAATCTATTGGCCCAGATATGCCTTGAGCAGTCTGCTACGCGCAGTATGTTTCAGCCTTCTGAGTGCCTTTTCCTTAATTTGTCTGACTCTTTCTCTGGTAAGGTCGAATCTTGCACCAATCTCCTCCAAAGTAAGGCTATGACTCATTCCAATGCCATAAAACATATTAATAATTTCCCTTTCTTTTTCAGAAAGACTGGACAATGATCGCTGAATTTCTTTACCAAGTGATTCACGCATCAGCGCTTCGTCAGCTTCTTCGATATCGTCAGGGACATAACTGTCAAGGAACATAATGTCGTCGTCTACTTTCAACGGTGCATCCATTGAAATATAGCGGGTGCTGATTTTCAGTGCTGCATCAATCTTGTGGCTGGGCACGTCAAGGTTTTCGGCAAGTTCTTCAGACGAAGGCAAACGTTGAAACTCCTGTTCAAGTCTGGAGGCGGCTTTTTTGATTTTATTCAGCGAACCAACCTGATTCAGCGGGAGCCTGATAATCCTTGACTGCTCGGCAAGTGCCTGCAGAATTGATTGCCTGATCCACCAAACAGCATATGAAATAAACTTAAAACCCCGGGTCTCGTCGAATCTACGGGCAGCTTTGATAAGCCCGAGGTTTCCTTCATTAATAAGATCTGGCAGACTTAAGCCCTGATTTTGATATTGTTTGGCTACAGAAACAACAAATCTCAGGTTCGCATTCACCAAACGTTCAAGCGCTTTCTGGTCACCGGCTTTAATTTTTCGGGCCAGCTCAACTTCTTCGTCTGCTGTAATCATCGTTTCTTTCCCGATATCTTGCAGGTATTTGTCGAGAGAAGCTGTCTCGCGATTGGTTATTGATTTTGATATTTTGAGTTGTCGCATGGCTATCGGTTTTATTCTGAAATGATTGTGATTGAACAATAAGGATCAAAATGACTCATTTCAGTTTTTTGTTTGTGTTTCTTCTGTCTGTTAAACAAATGAGAAACGGTTTTTATTTAAAATTATTCTAAATTACCCAACGAACTCAAAACTAATTTTCATTCCGTTCGGATAAACTCCTTGAATTCGTGTTGATTGGCCTTTTTGGCTACCAAGTGCTGACTCCAGATCTTCCCTTGAGTCAATACGTTTTCCATTCACTGTAGTTATAATGAAGCCTTTGCTGATCCCACCCCGTTTCAAAACACCATCATTAATCTCGGAAATTCTTAGACCATGCTGTATACCAAGGCTTTTCTTATCAGATGCTGATACTCTTTCGAGGGTTGCACCCAGATTATCGTTGAAGAACCTCTCTTCACGTTTGACAAGATCGGTTGTGCCCGATTGGTTCTTGATGATTACATCAAAGTTCACTAATTTATTTTTTCTGAACACTTCTACATTTACTTTATCGCCGGGGCGGTGTTGACCAACTACTTCAAGCAACTGCGACAGACTGTTCACTTCAGAACCGTTCACCCGTCGGATGACGTCACCCGATTTAATCCCTGCAGCTGCAGCACCACCATTGTCAGTTGTCTTTGCGATATAAACTCCCCTGATCACATCCTGCCCCACCTCTTTAGCCAGATCAGTGGTCATTTCGCGTATTTCAACACCAAGAAATGCACGTTGCGGTTCTCCGTAACGAATCAGGTCATCAACAACTTTCCGAACAATATTACCGGGTATCGCAAATGAATATCCTTCATATACGCCTGTATGTGAAGCTATTGCAGCATTGATGCCAATAAGCTCGCCCAACGTGTTTACCAGTGCCCCTCCACTATTGCCCCTGTTTATAACGGCATCTGTCTGAATAAATGATTCGATGGATGAGCGAGAGCCCAGAATATTTATGTTTCGTGCCTTTGCGCTTATAATTCCGGCAGTTACCGTTGATGTCAGGTTGAAGGGGTTTCCTACCGCAAGTACCCACTCACCTACTTTAGTCTTATCGGAATCGCCAAAAACCAGAAAAGGAAGATCTTTTGCTTCAACTTTGATAAGAGCCAGATCAGTAGAAGGATCGTTACCAATTACTACGGCATTTAACTGTCGGCGGTCGTTGAACGTGACTTCAATTTTCTCAGCACCTTCCACAACATGGTTGTTGGTCACGATATAGCCGTCATCTGACAATACCACACCTGAACCGAAGCCGACAAGGACATTGGGTCTGGCCTGATTTGGCATTCCGTAGAGATACTCCCTCAGAGAGCCAAAAAAGTCATCATATGAAGAACCACGTCTTGTCATCTCAGTTCTTATATGCACTACAGAGTTAACGGTTCTGTCGGCCGCATCAACAAAATCAACATCCTGCGGAACAGAAGCAAATGCAGTTCGGTGAATTGAAAGCGACTCAGGCTGTACTGACAACCTTTCTATATCCTTAAGTTCGTTATCTGACGCAGTGTTATTGTGTTTAGGCTGGAGTGCCAGAAATAAAATCATTACCATTCCGCCACCCAAAAGTCCGAATAAAATGTTTTTAATGCTGTCTCTCATAGCTTGATAGTTTTTATTTATGTCCTTTAATCAACAATATCTAAACGAAATTTTCGCGCCTTTTGTTTATCTTTTCCTGTTAAATGATGTTAAGTTGTTAGTTTTGCATTACAACTTCGTTTCTCGCTTGAAGTGATCAAAAATCGCACCATTGCAGGATACATTAAGAAGAATTAACAAAAAGCTGTCATCAGGCACGATAAATGGATCATATTAGATTTCATAAATACCATGGTACTGGAAATGATTTTGTTATCATTCAGTGCGAGCGCATCGAATCCTGGATGGATGAATCCTGGATTTCGGGAATCTGTGACCGTCATCACGGGGTCGGGGCTGACGGACTCATTCTGATACTCCCGTCTGAATTTGCCGACTTTAAAATGAAATACTACAACGCTGACGGCAAGGAAGGCAGCATGTGCGGAAACGGTGGCAGATGTGCATCTGCCTTTGCCTGGAAACAAAAAATGACAGGTAAATCTATGCGTTTTGAGGCTTTTGATGGTTTGCACGAATCAGAGATACTGAACCATTGGAGGCAAATCACTCATGTTAAAATACAATTGGCAGACGTTGAAGGATGGCAACTGACACCAAACGCCATCTTGATCAATACCGGATCACCACATTATGTTAAGCAGATAAGCGACCTTGATGATATTGATGTTGTTGCCGAGGGAAGAAAAATACGCTTTGATCCCTCTATTTCGACGGAGGGTGTGAATGTGAACTTTTTCAAAATGCATAACGGCAAGATTGAACTCAGGACCTATGAACGCGGCGTTGAGACTGAGACTCTATCGTGTGGCACAGGAGTTACGGCGGCTGCAATGGCAGCTTCGCTCTGGTATGGCGGCAACAATTTCGACATCAATATGCCTGGTGGCAAATTGCGCGTGGAGTTTATTTCCGAAAAAAACCGCTTTAGCAATGTATGGCTAGAAGGCCCGGCCCAATACGTTTTTGAAGGACTTATCAATACAGATTTCCGCTGGTAAACCCTCCATTGAGTCAGGATTTACCTGGCAATAGCTTAATACCTAATAACGTTTTCATTTTTGTGTTACGTCTTTTATGGTTTTAATTCTTGAAAAACACCTCTATACATCCTAAAAAAATGTATTTTAGTCGCTCAATCAAAGCTCAAATTCCAAAATGTCTGAAAGTGTAAAAATCAGGTTAAGGGCTCCCGAACCCTCGGATGCACAATTGCTTTATGATTGGGAAAATGACCTGTCATTATGGAATTTCAGTGACAATTTGTCCCAGCTTTCCATGTTTCAGATCGAACAATTCATACTCAACAATCAGGACATATACAGCAACAGACAGATCAGGTTTATGATAGAGCTTGTTGCTGGCACAACAACTGAAACCATTGGTACTGCAGACCTGTATGATTATGATCCAAGGCATGCACGGGCAGGTGTTGGGATTTTGGTTGCCGAAGCTTACCGAAAAAGGGGCTATGCATCGAAAGCACTAGACCAGCTTGAGTATTATGCCTTTGAAAAACTACTGATGAAACAACTTTACTGTTATATAAATGCTGATAACATTTCAAGTATCCACATTTTTCAACGCAGAAAATACGTCCAAACCGGTATCAGAAAAAGCTGGATCAAGACACAGGATAAATGGATAGACCAATTTCATTTTCAGCTCATAAAATCTTGACAGGCAAACATCATGGCATTTTATCATTCAAAATACAGCGGACGATCAAGGAAAGTCAGGCCAGGTTTGAGAAAGGTTATACTGACTGTTTTACTCCTTCTGATTTTAGCTTCTCTGGTAATTGGCTATCTATTGTATCAGGTAGTCATGAAACCGAATGTGTGGACACCTGACCAGAAAGAAATCGTTATCTATATCCCAACAGGCTCAGATTATGGTGATGTTAAACGCATCCTGTATGAAAAAGGATTGATTATTCACAGGAATAATTTTGAATGGCTGGCAAAAGAGAAAAAGTATCCCGACTTGATCAAACCCGGAAGATACACCATAGAACACGGATGGAGCAACGACAGGCTGATAAATTTACTGCGATCAGGCAATCAGACGCCGGTAAATCTTACCTTCAACAATGTAAGGGATGTATATCAATTATCACACAGAGTTTCGCAGCAAATCGAAGCCGATTCGGCCTCAGTAGCACAATTATTAACCGACAGCATTTATATCGGCATGATGGGTTTTGACCGGCTCACCATTCCATCTCTTTTTATACCAAATACTTATGAGTTTTACTGGACAACAAATGCCGAAGGATTTGTTTCAAGAATGTTGCAGGAGTACCGTAAATTCTGGAATGAGGAACGCAAAGCAAAAGCGGCAGATATTAAAATGAGTGAACTGGAAGTCTCCATACTGGCATCTATCATTGACAAAGAAACAAACAAAGACAATGAAAAAGAAAGAATGGCAGGGGTTTATATGAACCGGCTGAAGTCAGGATGGAGGCTTCAGGCTGACCCCACACTGGTTTTTGCCGCCGGCGATTTCAGCCTTCGCAGGGTGCTTGATGTACACAAAACCATCGAATCGCCCTATAATACATACAAATACCCAGGTTTACCCCCCGGTCCAATCTGCATACCTTCAATTGCCTCTATTGATGCCGTTTTAAATTACGAGGCTCACAATTATTACTTTTTCTGTGCCAAAGATGATTTTTCGGGCTATCATGTGTTTGCCCGCACCAATCTGGAGCACGAATTAAATGCATGGAAATACAGGCGTGCGCTTGACAGGATGAATATTAAGAAGTAAGTCAGATTAATAGAAATAATTTTACATGAAAGCATTCAAGGCATACGATATCAGGGGTATATGGGGCGAAGACCTTAATTACGACCTGGTTTTCAAAGCAGGCTATTTCCTGCCCGAACTGCTGCAATCCAACACCATTCTGGTGGGGCGCGACTGCCGCAATTCGTCTGATGAAGTTTTCGAGGCATTGAGTGCAGGTATTATGGCAGCAGGCGCCTCCGTGCATGATGCCGGTTTGTGCACAACACCCATGATTTATTGGGCTACAGCCAGAAATGGTTATAAAGCATCGGTAATGATAACGGCATCGCATAATCCTGCCAAATATAACGGACTGAAGGTTTCAGCGGCAGATGCACTTCCGGTGGGCTATGACAACGGACTGAACAAGCTGGAACAGATGATTGAGCATCATTCTGTTGTAGAGAATGAAAGCAGGGGCATCATTCAAAAAGTGGACTATCACAACAGTTACCTGACTTTTTTAAGTCAATACAAGCCCACAACTTCCGGCCTGAAGATCACTCTGGATTGCAGCAACGGAATGTCCTCACTTTTTGTCAGGGATCTGTTCCCGGAACACACAATCTTTCTGAACGATACTCCTGATGGAAACTTCCCTGCACACGAGCCTAATCCCCTGGAAGCCGAAAACAGGCACCAGTTGATGGAGCATGTTTTGGAAAATAAATGTGATCTGGGCATTATTTTCGATGGGGATGCCGACAGGGTTATGTTTCTCGACGAAAAAGGAACATTCGTTTCGCCCGATCTTATCATTGCCCTGCTTGGTCACTATTTTTTTGAAATCAAAAAAGACAACGGCGTTGTTTTGCAGGACATCAGATCATCAAGAGCTGTAGGCGAATACTTAGCAAAAAATTTTGGCGCTTCGGTACACACCTGGAGGGTAGGCAGGGCTTACGGCGCAGGCAAATTGCGTGAAATTGACGGAGTTTTCGGCGGCGAACTGGCGGGGCATTATTACTTTCGCGATTTTTACTACTCCGATTCAGGATTGGTGGCAGCTTTGATCGTTCTTGGCCTCGTGCAGCAGTTCAAGCAAAAAGGCAACACTTTTTCACAAGTTATTTCCTCCATTTCATCCTATTACAATTCGGGCGAAATTAATTTCAGGATTGAGGACAAAGAACAGGCAATGAAGCAGGTTTCTGATCATTTCAAAGCAACTGCAAATCCTGTTTCTATCCTTGATTTTGATGGCATAAGACTTGATTTCGAGGGCTGGTGGTTCAACATAAGACCCTCAAATACAGAGCCCTATCTGCGGTTCATTGCCGAAGCCAAAGATCCGGAGAAACTCAGGCAAATTATTGAGGAAACCCACAGCATTATCGAACAACTTAAAAAATCCTCCGGAAATTCGTGAAAAACATTTTTGCTGTCATACTGTTGCTTTGCTTAGGCAACATGGCCAAGGCTCAGAATGATACTATGCGGCAGGTTAATTACAGGTTCCGGAAAACTGCATTGATCACAACGGCAGCAACAGGCTACACAGCAAGCATGACTGGGCTTTACTATGCCTGGTACAGTAATTATCCGCAGAGCAGCTTTCACTTTTTCAATGACAACAACGAATGGTTGCAGATGGACAAAATTGGTCATGGCTCAAGTGCCTACCAGATTGGAAGAATCGGCTATGAAGCCATGCGCTGGGCAGGATACGACGAAAAACCATCTGCGCTGATCGGAGGTTCAGCCGGCTTTATTTATCTTACTGTAATTGAGATTCTGGATGGTTTTTCAGCTGAATGGGGTGCCTCAGGTGGCGACCTCATTGCAAACAGCACCGGAAGCATGCTGTTCATCGGGCAACAGTTGTTGTGGAAGGAACAAAAAATCATGCTGAAATACTCCTACCACCCTACCCCCTATGCAGTATACAGGCCGGGACTGCTGGGAAAAAATCATGCCGAACGATGGCTGAAGGATTACAACGGGCAAACCTACTGGTTGTCGTTCAACCTTAATTCACTGCTGCGCAACAAAGCTCTTGTTCCTGATTGGTTTTGCCTAAGTGTTGGTTACAGTGCCACCGGTATGACAGGAGCCACAGAAAACTCTTTGGTGGATCATGACCGGCCCATACCCTGGTTTGAACGCAACCGGCAGATTTATTTCTCAGCCGATATTGATCTTTCAAAGATTAATACCAAATTCAAGGGGCTGAATATGTTTCTCAATGTGGTAAACTTCATCAAGATTCCGTTCCCGGCACTTGAATACAACAACAAAAAAGGCTTAATCTTGCATCCCGTTTATTTTTAAAAAAACCCTTTTCCGGTCTTATTACCAAGTCATTTGATAAAATTTTCGAGAAATTGACATGGTCTGATGATTTCTTACAGTCTTCAATCCGCAAATGAAATTCGTGCAGTCATGGCTATTAATTTTGCTGTAAGGAATACTTGAATGGTAATTTCAAAAGCCTTTCCGGCGAAAGATTCGTTCGGCATAAAAGGGTAATGCTTTGAGCTTGGAATCCTAATAATCAGTTGAATTCTTTTCATTGAGAAGGAACACAGGCAAAACTATTCACGAGTGCACCATCGGCGAGATAACTAAGCTTTAGAAAGCAATCTGTGAGTTTTTAGGTGTTACTGCACCTCTCCCCTACCAAATAACACACTATTTTTGCAAGACTTAAGCAAACCACTTATGCGGGAATCAATTACATACAGCGCTCTTGCTCAACTAAAAAACCAATTCAGCGGCGACATCCACATTGACGACGCCACACGCCTAATCTATGCAACTGATGCCTCGGCCTACCGCGAAAAACCTCTTGCTGTTGCCATGCCGAGAAACGCTGCTGACATCAAACTATTGATTCAGGCTGCACGACAGGCAAAATTCTCCCTCATCCCCCGTGCAGCAGGTACAAGTCTGGCCGGACAGGTAGTTGGCAATGGTGTGGTGGTGGATGTATCACGTTATATGACTGACATCCTTGAACTTAATGTAGAAGAAAAATGGGTGCGTGTACAGCCCGGTGTAATCCTAAACGAATTGAACAAATTTTTGCAACCGCATGGACTTTTCTTTGGCCCTGAGACTTCTACTGCCAACCGATGCATGATGGGTGGAATGGTCGGAAACAACGCATGTGGAGCACATAGTCTGATTTACGGAAGCACACGGGAACATACACTTGAGGTGAAAACCATCCTTAGCGATGGCAGCGAAGTTGTTTTTGGCCCTCTGACAAATAAGGGTTTTGCAGACAAACGCACACTTAATAATCTCGAAGGGAACATTTACAGGACTATTCATGATATTTTGTCGGATGCTGATAACCAAAAAGAAATCATACGGCAGTATCCTGACAAAGCTATCGAACGTCGCAACACAGGATATGCCATTGATATACTGCTCGATGCTGAACCTTACACCGAAAACGGAACAATCTTTAACCTGGCAAAGCTGCTCGCAGGTTCGGAAGGAACACTTGCGTTTACTACCGAAATAAAGTTTAACCTCGTTCCGCTTCCTCCAAAACTGAAGGTATTGGTTTGTGCCCATTTCGAAACCATCAGGCAATCCCTGTTTGCCAACCTGATTGCCCTCGAATATAAGCCGGCCTCTATTGAATTGATGGACAAAACTGTAATGGACTTGACAAAGGAGAATATTTCCCAGTCTAAAAACCGCTTTTTCGTCGAAGGCGATCCGGGCGCTATACTTATTGTCGAATTTGCCGAAGAAGATGAATCTGAACTGAATGCCAAAATCGCAGGTATGGAACAGGCCATGCGTAAGGCAGGTCTGGGCTATGCCTACCCTGTTGTGCGGGGTGCGGACATGAACAAGGTATGGGAACTCAGGAAAGCCGGCCTTGGCGTGCTCAACAATATGCCCGGCGATGCCAAGCCTGTACCTGTGATCGAAGATACAGCAGTTAATCCGGCAGTTTTGCCCGATTATATTGAGGAATTCGATGCCATGCTTGCCCGCTACGGAAAAAGTTGCGTGTATTATGCACATATCGCCACAGGTGAGCTGCACCTCAGGCCTGTGCTTAACCTGAAAGACCCCTCTGATGTGGATCTCTTTTATACCATCGCGCGCGAAACAGCTCTTTTGGTCAAAAAGTACAAGGGCTCACTTAGTGGTGAGCATGGTGATGGCCGCTTACGCGGTGAATTTATCCCTCTGATGATCGGCGAACATAATTATAAGTTGCTGAAAACAATAAAGCATGCATGGGATCCCGAAAACATCTTCAACCCCAACAAGATAGTGGATACACCGAAGATGAATACATCGCTGCGCTATGTCCCCGGGAAACAAATAAAAGAGATCAACACTGTGTTTGACTGGTCGAAAGACATGGGAATCCTGAGGGCAGCCGAAAAATGCAACGGTTCGGCCGACTGCCGCAAAACAGAGGTAAGTGGAGGCACGATGTGTCCAAGTTATATGGCCACACGCGACGAAAAACATACAACGCGAGCCAGGGCCAACATTTTGCGCGAATTCCTGACAAACTCCACCAAAGCTAATCCCTTCGACCATCCCGAAATTTATGAGGTGATGGACCTTTGCCTTTCTTGCAAAGCCTGTAAATCAGAATGCCCTAGCAGCGTGGATGTTACGAAACTCAAGGCGGAATTTCTGCAGCATTATTACGATGCCAACGGAGCACCCCTACGTTCCAAAATTATCGCAAACATATCATCTATCAACTACTTAGGAAGTTTTGTGCCCTCTCTCACCAATTTCTTCCTCACTAACAGCTTTGTTTCGCCCCTGCTCATGTCTTCCATTGGATTTGCCCCGAAGAGGAGCATGCCCACACTGTACGGTACCACACTTGATAAATGGTTCAAAAACCACAGGTCAACAAGAAACAATGTTACAAAAACGGGCAAAGTGTATTTGTTTAACGACGAATTTACCCGTTTCAACGATACAGAGATTGGCATTAAAGCAATACTCCTGCTTGAGAAACTTGGTTATGAAGTAGTTATTCCCAACCACCTGGTCAGCGGACGCACATTCTTAAGCAAAGGTTTTTTGCGTAAAGCCAAAGATATCGCCAACCGGAACATCCGCATGCTGAAGCATTTAAACGACGGTCCCTTGGTCGGGGTTGAACCATCAGCTATATTGAGTTTCCGCGATGAGTACCCTGATCTGGCTGATCAGGAATTGCACCCTGCTGCCCTGGACATTGCTTCACGAAGTTTCACTCTTGAGGAATTCCTTTGTCGGGAAATTGAGTCAGGGCGCATTACTAAAGAGCAGTTTACAGACGCACCGGCCGAAATCCTGTACCACGGACATTGCCAGCAAAAAGCCATAGCTTCTACCGCTCAGGCATTAAAGGTGCTCGGTTTGCCTGCAAATTACTCGGTCAAGGAGATTCCTTCGGGTTGTTGCGGCATGGCAGGATCTTTTGGATATGAAAAAGAGCATTATGCTGTTTCGATGAAAGTGGGTGATTTGGTGCTGTTTCCGGCTGTGCGAAATGCAGATCAGCAGACCATCATTGCCGCATCAGGTACCTCATGCCGCCATCAGATTGCCGATGGAACAGGGCGAAAAGCAAAGCATCCGGTTGAGGTATTGTTTGAGGCATTGAAACAGAGAAGTTGAAATCAAATCTGTTTCAAAAAAGCAAAATATTCAAATTAAGGATTGTATTAAACCGAATTTTTGACACTAACTTAAGAAATCAGGCCGAACTTTATTACTTAAGTTGTAATTTTCCGTTCAAATCATCTTTTCGTGCTATAGTATTTCTGAAATCAATCTTAACTTTCAGGAACTAATCAAGCATTTGTTTTCCTGAAAGATACAACTGCCTCACTTTGACCTTGGGAATCTCATTTTCATTAATCGTTATAATATCCTTGTCCAGAACAACGAAATCGGCAAATTTGCCCACTTCCAGACTTCCCTTATACTTTTCTTCAAATGAACCTCTTGCCGGCCAGGAAGTTATTGACCGCAAAGCTTCTTCCCTGCTTAGTGCCTGATTTGCCTGAAAGCCGCCTACAGGATAACCGCTCAGGTCTTTTCGGCTGACTGCTGCATAAAAAGTTAGCACGGGCGAAATGTGTTCAATTGGAAAGTCGGTCCCATTGATCAGCCAGCCATTCTGAGCAAGTAAATCCTTCTGACAATAAGCATGTTGAAGCCTTTCACTTCCTAATCTATCCCCTGCCCAATACATATCTGAAGTGGCATGCGTACTTTGAATGGATGGAATAATGGCATATTTCTTAAAGAAAGGCATGTCATCAGGATGTACAACCTGAGCGTGTTCAACCCTCCAGCGAAAGTCGTTGCCTTCGGGCAAATATTTTGAATATAGTTGCAACACAAATCGGTTTGCAGAATCTCCAATAGCATGGGTGCACACTGCAAAACCATGATTCAGTGCCCATTGGCATATCGAATCATAAAAAGCTTCAGTGTGAAGAATAAGGCCGGTTTGGCCGGGTTCGTCAGCGTAAGGTTGCAGCAACTTTGCTCCTCTTGATCCCAACGCCCCGTCGGCATAGAGTTTAACAGAGTTGACAGTAAGCTTTTCAGTCTGCAACCTACCTTTAGCAGAAAAAACACCAAGACTTTCTCTATCAGGATTTAGCATTACATTTATTCTGATGTTCAGCGCACCTGTCTGGTGCATCTGTCCGATCAATTCGATAGTTCCGGCAGATAACCCTGCATCTGTAACTGCGGTAAGTCCTTGCTCAAAACAATGTTTCTCAGCTAGCAGCATTGCCAGTTTTTTCTCATTTTCTGTAAGAGGCGGAATGAGTTTCTTAACCGCATCTTCGGCTTTGTCAATAAGTACCCCTGTCGGTTCACCATCTGCACCTATGAGTACCTCACCTCCCTGAATAGTTGTATTTCCGTCAATCCCTGCTGCTGTTATTAGTGCCTTGCTGGCAAGTATGGCATGTCCGTCAATCCTGATCAACATGACTTTCTTGCCCGGAAACACTTCTTCGAGCATGTCATTATCCGGAAACTCTTTGATTTCCCAGTGGTTTTGGTCCCATCCCCGACCCAAAATCCAATCCGATGGAAAGGTTTCATGATGCTTTTCAAGCCGTTCCACGACCTCTGCTAAACTGAGACTTCCCCTTAAATCAGCATAACGCACCTGATTCTCTCCGTAGCCATAGAAATGACAATGCCCATCGTTAAAACCGGGATATACGGGAAGTCCATTTAAATCAATGATTTTATTGCTATTAAATTGATTCTGAATCGTTTCAACAGCTCCTACTCCCACTATCTTTCCCTCGTAAACTGCCATTGCTTCTGCAACAGAAAACTTCTGATCAACTGTATAAATCCTGCCGTTAATGAGGATTAAATCAGCTTTTTGCTTTCCAGTTCCACAGGAGGACATAATGATCAGAGGTATTATAAGTTTAAGAATGCTTTTAAGGGAGTATCTTTGAAAGTTCCTCAAGAAGTTTTGCGAGCGATCCGGTGGAACAAACAACCTCATTTTTATTTTTGATGACATATGCATTGTTTTGATAGTTAATGTGGATGAAGGATTCGGGGTTTTGACTCAGGACAAAGCCTCTTTTTGAGAGCGCATTTTTTATCCAGAATCCTGATTTTTTGTCTGATTCAACGAAAACAGTGCCACTAAGATTCATTTGTTTTGTGTCGTCGAAATCATGTGATATGAAGAGGTCTGCTGAGCCAAAGTATGTATTCAATCTGCCGTCCAAAATAAGCTGTTCAGGCAATCCTTCAACTGCAGGCTTTCCTCGTGCAATAAGCCATAATTGGTCGGCATTTCTCATTAGAATTTCAAGGTCGTGCGAACTGAGTAAAATAGTCTTTTCCTTTTCGTAAGCGAGTTTTTTCAACAAGAGCATGAGTTCTATACGGCTTGGATAGTCAAGAAAAGCTGCCGGTTCATCCAGAATGATCAAGGGGGTATTCTGAGCTAAAGCTTTGGCAATCATAACCTTTTGTCGCTCACCATCACTTAATGTTGTCATTCTATTGGATTGAAGGTGGCTGATGCCAACAAGTTCCATTGCCTCCTGAACAATCATTTCATCGTTCACCTGAAGTTTTCCCATAAATCCGGTATAGGGATGCCTTCCCATGGAAACAATATGCCCTACCTGTAAAAACGGGTCTTCGATGCGGTCAGTAAGCACCACACTGATATATTTGGCCCTTTGGGCATTAGATAATGAAGCCATACTTTTCCCATTTAACAAAATGGTACCGCCAAAAGGTTTGATATATCCGGTAACAGTTCTTAAAAGTGTTGTTTTACCTGCGCCGTTTGCTCCTATCAATCCACAAACCATACCTTTTTCCAAATTCAGATTGATTGGAGGTAGTAAAGGAATTTTAACTCCTTTTGGGGCTTGATAGCCAATAAGTAACTCCTTGATTTGTATCATCAGGCTCATACGTTTTCTCTGTAAAGGTTTTTGCGTGAGACAATGATCCAGATGACCATAGGTGCACCAATGAGTGAGGTGATGGCATTGATGGGCAAACTCCCGTCGAAACCCGGCAGTCTCGCTATCCAGTTGCAGAGGAGCGCTAAAGAGGCCCCGATAATAATTACAGCAGGCATCAATATACGGTGGTCTGATGTTCGGAAAAGGTTCCGGGCCAGATGCGGCACTGCAAGCCCTATAAACGCAATCGGACCGGAAAACGCTGTTATGATTGCCGTTAGAAATCCACCGATAAGCAAAGCAAACCATTGGTTGCGCTGTACATTCGTTCCGAGTGCAAAAGCATATCGCTCACCAAGTAACAACAGGTTGAGTGGCTTAATGAGCAGTATGGCACTTAAAAGAGCAAGAAACACTACCACGATCAAATAAGGTATCATGCTGCTGCCCACATTTGAAAAACTGCCCATTCCCCATAAAACGAAGGTGTAAATATCGTCTTTGTTGCTGTAGTATTTTATCAACCCCGTCAGAGCTCCGCCGATGTAGGAAATCATCAGGCCAATGATCAGTATGCTGGTCATGCTGCCAATGCGGCGGCTAACAAACAAAATGATGAACAGCACACTAAACGCACCAAAGGATGCAGCAAGACTTATCCCAACAGATCCCCAAAAACCGTAATGAAGCAGAGCCTGCCCCCCTGCAGCTGTGGTAACCCAAAGTAACAATGCCACTCCAAGACTTGCGCCTGAACTAATTCCCAGAATCGAAGGATCAGCCAATGGATTTCGGAATACCGTCTGCATAAGTAATCCGGCCACAGCCAGACCGGCACCGGAAAGAAGTGCGGTTGTTGCCTGATTTAACCTGAATTCACGAACAATAGTCCAGTAAGCATCAGGTACAGCAGACTTTGCACCAGATAACACTGATAAAACATCTCTGAAAGGAATAAATACCGAACCTGAAACCAGATTGATAAAGAACATTCCGCCCATGAATATCAGCAAAAATATGAACAGCAGAAGTTTGTTTCCCGATGGCTTCATTACTAATTGTCTTCAAGCAGTTTGTAATACACGGGTTCGTGCCCGGAAAGCAAGTGTGGATGCATGCACCAAACCAGATCGGCGAGTTGAAGGTGAGGCTCGTATGTTCCCTTTTCGAAATATGCTGATGTGGCTGTATTGCAGAATATTACTTTTCGGTCACGATATGCCTTGAAACTTGCATATTGTGGGTATTCATCAGCAAGATGCTTGTAGGAATAACCATCAGGCGCGGCATGTGCAATGCGCCAAAAATCAGCTTTTGATGCCCTGTTTAAAACCGTTTCAATATCCACAGGAATACTTGCCTTTGCCTCATTATCAGCCCAAAGATAATTGGCCCCTGCATCTTCGAACAGCCTTGCAACATAGCTTCTGCCCCCTGGAATAAACCATTGCCCACTATATTGCTTGTCGGCAAAAATGGTTGGTTTATCCTTAAGTTCAGAAGTTAACTGTTTCAATCTGCTGTACTGATTTTCAACCACTGAAAAAAGTGAATCTGCCAGGTTGTCTCTTTGTAGCAAAGCCCCGCAAACCTTTATCCATTCAGCTCTTCCGAGCGGGTCTGTCTCAAAATAATCAGGCCAGGGAATAAGGCCGGCTTTTGTTTGTCCCAAAACATTTTCAGGCCCGGTTTGTGATGGGGTATACAAAACAACATCAGGACCAAGGCTCAGCAGCAACTCATTTTTAATCAATCCGTTTGCAGCTACTTCGACTATATCCCCTCGATCAATTCTGTTTTTAACCAATTCATTGCTAACATATGCTGATTCGGTGATTCCGGCAACTTGCCCGATGCCCGACAGCATTAAAAATCCGGTCCATTGGGTGGAAGAAAAACACACCACTTTCTTCACCGGAGTCCTGATAATCGGCAAATCAATGGCTAAAACAGAAATATCTACCGAGTCAGGAACAAGGTAGCAGGCATACAAAACTACTCCAGGCTGCCAGGGATTATTGATCACTAGTTTTGTCAAACCATCTTCATTATAGAGCTTGTAACCTTCAGCATATTTGATTATTGCAAACTCTTTATCTGGCAGTACCTTTTCTGTTTCTAATGTTAGGTTGTGACATGCGTTAAACATGAATAAATTAAAAAAGAACAGTGATAAAATTTTAATACCCGAAACCATAATGGATCGTAAAGTTTCAAAAAAAACAGGCAAACAAGATATCTTAAACACAATTAATATATTGAATATGTATATATTACGATTATTCTCAGGTGCTTCAGACAAACATAATTTGTATGCAAGCATTAAATACAAAAGGCACAAACAGTATCAACTATTCTATCTGAAACTCATCCCTTTCAAGCAAAAGGACAGAATTCTGAGGCACAATGAAGTATTTTTCCTGATTATACACAATTTCGATGGCTCCTTTTTGAAGAAATATTGCCAGATCGCCCACTTTGGCCTGTAAAGGAAGGTATTTCGTGTGGTCGTCCTGCTCTTTCCAGGGCTCGTAGTCGTCTTCCGCAAGGAAAGGCAAGGGGTATCCGGGCCCGCATTTTACCACATACCCACTCTGAATTTCTTCCTTTTCCTTATATCCAGGGGGCAAAAATAATCCTCCCTTCGTTTTATCAGGGTTGCTTTTCGGCTTAATCAAAACCCGGTCGCCGACAACAATAAGCTTTTCAAGGGATGCAGTTGAATCTCTCATAATAATATTCCCTATGATCTCAGAACAATGGAAACAAACCAAAGCAGAAACCAATCAAAGGTCAAAATTAGAAAATCAGGAGATACTTCGCTTAAAAAATCAAACCAAAAAGGCTATTTTTGCAGTTTGTAGCCATCTGCTGGCCCATCAAATAAAGCCCTGTTTGTCATGAAATTTTTTATATCGCGCACCGCAAAGCCAAGGCAATTCTCATATAAAGCCAGGTATTATGATGTTGAAAAAGAGGCCTGGGAGCAAAAAAAAGCTGTTATTGGGGTTAACAACAGTTTGAACATAAACGACCAACTTAAAGCAAAGTTAGATGCACGATGGCGACGCGGTGAACTATCAGGTAAAAGGCCTTATGGCAGGATTATTTTTATGTTTTACGCAGCGTTAATCATTGCCGGTGTGTACCTGATCTTTTTTACTGAATTTATCGAACATATTTTAAGGGCATTTAAAATCACCTGAACCGCATTGATCAGCAGGCATGACAGATATCATAAAACTATTACCTGATTCAGTTGCCAACCAGATTGCAGCCGGCGAGGTAATCCAACGGCCGGCCTCGGCCGTTAAGGAGTTGCTCGAAAACGCTGTTGATGCTGGAGCTTCTCATATTGATTTAATCATCAAAGATGCAGGTAAAACCCTGATTCAATTGGTGGACAACGGTTGTGGAATGTCGGTTACCGATGCCAGAATGAGCTTCGAAAGACATGCCACATCCAAAATCACCAAGGCCGATGACCTCTTTTCTATTCGCACCAAGGGGTTCAGGGGCGAAGCACTCGCCAGTATTGCAGCCATTGCTCAGATGGAGATGAAAACAAAACGAACTGAGGATGAATGGGGTACTCAGGTTATTATTGAAGGTTCTGAAGTGATTGGCCAGGAAATCTGTTCATGCTCCAACGGAACAGTAATTTCAGTTAAAAATTTGTTTTTCAACGTCCCGGCACGAAGAAATTTTTTGAAATCTCCCCAGGTTGAGTTCAGACACATTCTTGACGAATTTTTCAGGGTTAGCCTGATCCATCCCGAAATCGCATTTACCCTCACCCACAATGATAAAGAACTTTACCACCTTTATCCCGGAAACCTGAAACAAAGGCTGGTGGCTTTATTCGGAAATGTATACAACGAAAGACTGATTCAGGTGAGCCAGAAAACAGATATCGTTTCTGTTGACGGATACATCGGAAAACCTGAGTTTTCAAGAAAAACACGCGGAGAACAGTATTTCTTTGTTAACAAAAGATATATCAGGCATCCTTACCTTAACCACGCCATTGATAATGCCTTTCAGGAGCTTTTGCCCAAAGACAGTTTCCCGACCTACTTCTTAAACATTAGTATTGATCCCTCTGAGATTGATGTCAATATCCATCCGACAAAAACCGAGGTCAACTTCAGGGACACAAAACTTGTTTATGCGATCCTGCATGGAGCTGTGCGCAAATCAATCGGCCAGCATAACCTTACCCCCCGCATTGATTTTGATTCAGATCAGGATACCGGGATTGACTTTGGCGAAATCAGCAGGGCAAACAGACCGGTAAGTATTCCAGGTATTTCTATTGATAAAGACTACAACCCCTTTACCAGGCCGCAAAGCCCAAAATCAAATCAGGGCGACCAGTGGAGGGTGTTTTATACTGAAAGCAATAAGCAACAAGTTGAAGGTGAAGCGGAAACTCCCTCGCCTCAACAGGAAATTGCTCAGGGTACCGGCAGGTTTTTGCAGGTTAATCAGTCACATATCCTAACTCGGGTTCGGTCAGGACTTATGGTCATTGACCAGCACCTGGCCCATGCGCGTATCCTGTATGAAAAATTTTTGATGCAGCTAAGTAAGTCCCAGCCGGCTTCGCAACAAGAGTTGTTTCCGCAAAACATCCGGCTGAACCCTTCAGATGCTGATTTGCTCAGGGAACTGCGCAAAGAACTTGAACTTTTGGGCTTTGTAATCGAAGATTTAGGACAGTACACCTTCGTCATCAATGGTTCTCCCACCGGCATCAGCGGACAGGATTCAGCGGCTCAACTGGAAAAAATCCTGGAAAATTTCAAAAAGAACAAAACAGACCTACAGATAGACCAAAAACTGAACCTTGCCAGATCAATGGCCATGACACTTTCCATACGGCATGGCAAAAACATGCTTGACGAAGAAATGGCCGCCCTTGTGGACGACCTGTTTGCCTGCCAGGTGCCCGAAACAGCTCCTGATGGCAGAAAAACATTAGTCATTCTTTCTATGAACGACATACTTTCAAAATTCTGATAATTTTACCAACGGAAACTAAACTGAATCCATGAATTACTACCAGCCACAACGTTTTCAGGTTTTACCAACAGTCGTCAAAAACTTATTGATAATTAATGGATTGTTCTTTCTGGCAACCATGACTTTTGACCGGACATTCCAGATTGACCTCACCAGAATTTTTGGCCTTCACTTCATAATGGCAAGCGACTTCAAACCATATCAGTTTGTTACTTACATGTTTATGCATGGTGGCTTTGCCCATATACTGTTCAATATGTTTGCCTTATGGATGTTTGGCAACACTCTGGAGAACGTCTGGGGCCCACGCAGATTTCTCATTTATTACCTTGTAACTGGTATAGGAGCTGGTATGGTGTACCTGGTGTGGATACACTTTCAATTGTCGCCCGAACTCAGACAGATGAATCTTTTTCTCGACTCAAAAAATCTTGATGCCCTCGCTGCTTTTACCTCAACACATACATTCAGGCTAAACGAATACTCAGGAGCCATATGGAATGACTTCAGAATGTTTCAGCAAAACGTAAGGGCACTCTCGATGAACCCTGATAACATTGAGGCCATGCAGGGGGCACTCAGCTTTATGGCATCCTATAAAGAGTTCTACCTGAACCAGACTGTCGTGGTTGGGGCTTCTGGTGCCGTGTATGGAATTCTGCTCGCATTTGGCATGATGTTTCCGAATACTATAATATATCTATATTTTGCCATACCCATAAAGGCCAAGTATTTTGTGATGATCTTCGGGGCATTTGAACTGTTCGAAGGGGTTATGAACCGCCCTGGTAATAATATTGCACATTTTGCACACCTCGGTGGAATGCTGTTCGGTTATTTTCTGATTAAATACTGGCAAAAAAAGAGGTTCTATTAAGCCAAACACAAGGTAATGAACACTCCTTCTATTAATATTGCCGAAGCTGCAAGGGTTTTTTTCAGAAAACCAGGGGTATTACCCCGCCTTATTCTGATCAATACCAGCATATTTCTTCTTGTTTACCTGACTTCGCTTGTATGGTGGCTGTTTGCACTAAACAACGAAGAAACTGGAGGAATGTCTCCACTTGTTCTTTGGATGGCAGTTCCTTCTGATGTTCTAAACTTAAGCTCAAAACCTTGGACTATATTGACTTATATGTTCCTCCACGAAGGTTTTCTGCATTTACTTTTCAATATGCTTATCCTGTATTTCGGCGGAGTCGTTTTCCTGCAATACCTCAGCCCGAAACAGATGTTGCTTGTTTACCTCACAGGAGGTTTTTTTGGTGCTGTTGTTTTTATTGTGAGTTATAATGTATTTCCCATTTTCAGCCAGATAAAAGACTTTTCAGTTGCTTTAGGAGCATCGGCTTCAGTACTGGCCGTTATGATTGCTATATCAACACACGTGCCTGATTATAAAGTACATTTATTTTTCATAGGACCAGTAAAATTGAAATATCTTGCTTTTGTCTTTATCATACTTGATATTTTCAGCATTAAAGGAAACAATCCCGGAGGCCATCTGGCACATTTGGGTGGCGCACTTTGGGGATTTGCCTATATCCAACTGCTCAAGTATAATTTTGATCCATTCTTCTTTTCAGGTAAAAGAAAAAGCAGAATAAAAGTCAGTTACAAAGCCTCGAACAAAGGCCGTCCACTTAATGATGATGAATACAACCGGCAAAAAGCAATAGAACAAAAGCAGATTGATCAGATTCTGGATAAAATCTCCGAATCAGGCTATGGGAGTCTTTCAAATCATGAAAAAGAGTTGCTGTTCCGTACAAGCCACAAGAA